>WLWD01005779.1_pt1 | contig 54958 bp, 29 predicted proteins | sample 6712731 | NCBI WGS metagenome assembly WLWD01 (sample SAMN12718690, study PRJNA576275) | sponge metagenome | isolation source: marine sponge | host: Mycale hentscheli | place: New Zealand: South Island, Marlborough, Capsize Point | collected 2014-11-01 | reverse complement strand
TTTAATACAAGTATGACCTGACCCAGTAAGTGAATTTAATCCCTTCAATTGACCACTTCTTCAAATGTCGAGCTAATTTCAGAGTAAATGTGAAGAATCTTCAGCTCCAAACAAGCTCAAGCTAGATGCAATGACCCTTACCTTTCTGTACATTGGTTTACGTCATACAGCAGTCACATGGTCACTTAAAGTTCACGTATTTTCTCTTAACCGCGTGTGTCCTCGGTAGTTAGAAGTTAAAGTAATCTGAAGAAATCCTGGTAATGTAATAATGCACTGAGGGTTTGCACCCTTGGTACGCTGGTTTTCCTTTTCTGCTGGTTTCCCTTTACCACTTTTCTGCTGGTTTTCCTTTCATGTTTCTGCTATTTTTTCCCTTTATCATGTTTCTGCTATTTTCCCTTTACCATGTTTCTGCTGGTTGCCCTTTACCATGTTTCTGTTGGTTACCCTTTACCTACTAGTTTTGTGAATTCCCTGTATTGTGATACTCGTGCATAATTAAGAATAGGAGAATCCTAACAATGTATGTGTGGAATACCATGTGGAAACTTTTCTAAAAAACACCACAGTGTCCCTTTACCTTATTCTTGCTGGTTACCCATTACCTACTATATGCTGGGTAAAGCAAGAGTATGGACTGGGTAAAGCGAGAATATGGATTAGATAAAGGGAGAGTATGGACTATCTAAAGGGAGAGTATGGACTGGGAAAAGGGAGAATATGGACTGGGTAAAGCGAGAATATGGATTAGGTAAAGGGAGAGTATGGACGGGGAAAAGGGAGAATATGGACTGGGTAAAGCGAGAGTATGGACTGTGTAAAGGGAGAGTTTGGACTGTTTATAGGGAGAGTGTGGACTGGGTAAAAGGAGAGTATGGATTGGGTAAAGGGAGAGTATGGACTGGGTAAGGGAGAGTATGGACTGGGTAAGGGAGAGTATGGACTGGGAAAAGCGAAAGTGTGGACTGTGTAAAGCGAGAATATGGATTGGGTAAAGGGAGAGTATGGATAGGGTAAAGGGAGAATATGGATTGGGTAAAGGGAGAGTATGGATAGGGTAAAGGGAGAACATGGATTGGGTAAAGGGAGAGTATGGACTGGGTAGAGGGAGAGTGTGCACTGGGTAAGGGGAGAGTATGGACTTGGTAAAGGGACAGAGTGGATTAGACCATGAATTGGGTAAAGTATAGGGACCATGAATTGGGTAGAGTACAGTGACCATGAATGGGGTAGAGTACAGTGACCATGAATGGGGTAGAGTACAGTGACCATGAATGGGGTAAAGTACAGTGACCATGAATTGGGTAGAGTACAGTGACCATGAATTGGGTAGAGTACAGTGATAATGAATTGGGGTCCAGTCCTTGATCCGTTCATTGTGGTAAAGTCCTTTGCTCAATGAATTTGGGTCCAGTACTTTGATAAGGAATTGGTTAATCATTGACCATGACTTTGGTAAAGTACGGTGGACCCATTGAATGTGGGTAAATTACCGTTGACCATGAACTTGGGTACAAGATACATTTATAATGCTTGGGTACAGTCAGTGAACCGATGGGAATTGATGGTAACGTACAGTGACCATGAAATTGTTAAGTACAGTGAGATATGAATTGTGTAAAGTAGCTTTGATAATGAAGTTGGTAAAGTACAGTGACCATGAATGAGTCAAGTCCAGTGACCATAATGGGGTATAGTACCGTGACCATGAATTGGGTATATACAGTGACCATGGAATTGGGTAAAGTACAGTTACCTGAATTGAGTAAAGTACGTGACCATGAATTGGTAGATGGACAGTGGACCATATTGTGTAGAGTACACGTGAACATGAATTGGGTAGAGTACATGATATAAATTAATTGTTGTTAGAACGTCCAATTATACTGTAATTGGAGAGACAGTGACCATGAATTGTGCAGGGAGTACATTGACCATGAATTTGGCAGAGTACCGTATACTGAATTGAGGAAAGTACAGTGTACCATGGGACGTTTTGGTCAGAGTACAGTGAGTAATGACCATTGGGATAGTCAGTGACCATGAATGGGCAGAGTACACGTGGATAAGTGACTTAGAGTCAAGTACTGCACCCATGAATTGGCAGAGTACATGATAATGAATTGAGTATCTACAGTGACCATATTTGGGCAGAGTACCTTGATACTGATTGGGTAAAGTACAGTGACCATGAATTGGGTACAGTACAGTGACCATGAATTGGGTACAGTACAGTGACCATGAATTGGGTACAGTACAGTGACTATGAATTGGGTACAGTACAGTGACCATGAAGTGGGTAAAGTACAGTGACCATGAATTGGGTAAAGTACAGTGACCATGAATTGGGTACAGTACAGTGACCATGAATTGGGTAAAGTACAGTGACCATGAATTGGGTAAAGTACAGTGACCATGAATTGGGTAAAATACAGTGACCATGAAGTGGATAAAGTACAGTGACCATGAATTGGGTACAGTACAGTGACCATGAATTGGGTACAGTACAGTGACCATGAATTGGGTACAGTACAGTGACCATGAATTGGGTATAGTTACTTGATAATTAATTGGGTAGATGACAGTGGATAATGCATTGGTGTAGAGTACAGTGACCATGAATTGTGGTAGAGTACAGTTACCATGACTTGGGTAAGTACTTTGATAATGAATTGGGTCTGATTCCATTGAATAATGAATTGTGTCTAGTCATTGAATAATGAAATTGGGTAAAGTACAGTGACCATAATTGGGTAAGAGTCATTGACCATGAAATTTTGTAAAGGTACTTTGATAAATGAATATGGGTAAGAGTGACAGTGATAGATTGGGTAGATTACAGTGACCATGATTTGGGTAAAGAGTACAGTGACCATGAAATGGGTATAGTACATAGATCATGAATTGGTAAAGTACTGCATAATAAGTGGGTACGTACAGTGACCATGATTGGGTGAAAGTATCAGTTATAATGACTTGGGTCAGTACAGTGATAATTATTTGGGTAGGAGTACGCGTTATATGATTGGTAGCGTAAACAGTGACCTGAATTGGGTAGAGTACAGTGAAAAATGAATTGGGGGGGGGGGGGGTAGAGTACAGTGACCATGAATTGGGTAGAGTACAGTGATAATGAATTGGGTAAAGTACAGTGACCATGAATTGGGTAAAGTACAGTGATAATGAATTGGGTAAAGTACAGTGATAATGAATTGGGTAAAGTACAAGGATCATGAATTGGGTAGAGTACAGTGACCATGAATTGGGTAGAGTACAGTGACCATGAATTGGGTAGAGTACAGTGACCATGAATTGGGTAAAGTACAGAAACCATGAATTGGGTAAAGTGCAGTGACAATGAATTGGGTAGAGTACAGTGACCATGAATTAGGTAAAGTACAGAGACCATGAATTGAGGAAAGTATAGTGACCATGAATTGGGTAGAGTACAGTGACCATGAATTGGGTAGAGTACAGTGATAATGAATTGAGTAGAGTACAGTGACAATGAATTGGGTAGAGTACAGTGACCATGAATTGGGTAGAGTACAGTGATAATGAATTGGGTAAAGTACAAGGATCATGAATTGGGTAGAGTACAGTGACCATGAATTGGGTAGAGTACAGTGATAATGAATTGGGTAAAGTACAAGGATCATGAATTGGGTAGAGTACAGTGACCATGAATTGGGTAGAGTACAGTGACCATGAATTGGGTAGAGTACAGTGACCATGAATTGGGTAACGTACAGAAACCATGAATTGGGTAAAATACAGTGATAATGAATTGGGTAAAGTACAGTGACCATGAATTGGGTAAAGTACAGAGACCATGAATTGAGGAAAGTATAGTGACCATGAATTGGGTAGAGTACAGTGACCATGAATTGAGGAAAGTATAGTGACCATGAATTGAGGAAAGTACAGTGACCATGAATTGAGTAAAGTACAATGACCATGAATTGAGGAAAGTACAGTGACCATGAATTGGGTAAAGTACAGTGACCATGAATTGGGTAGAGTACAGTGACCATGAATTGGGTAGAGTACAGTGACCATGAATTGGGTAAAGTACAGCGACCATGAATTGGGTAACTACAGTGACCATGAATGGGTAAAGTAAAGTGACCATGAATTGGTATAGTACAGTACCATAATTGAGGAAGTAACAGTGACCATAATTGGTTGAGTACAGTACGTGAGTGGGTAAGTACAGTGGACAAGAAGTGGGTAGGATACATTGGATAATGAAATTGGGTAAAAGTCAAGGATCCTGAAATTGGGTATATTACAGTGACCATGAATTGGGTAAAGTACAGTGATAATGAATTGGGTAGAGTACAGTTGAATTGGGTAAAGTACAGGGACCATGAATTGGGTAAAGTACAGGGACCATGAATTGGGTAGAGTACAGTTGAATTGGGTAAAGTACAGGGACCATGAATTGGGTAAAGTACAGAAACCTTGAATTGGGTAAAGTACAGAAACCTTGAATTGGGTAAAGTACGAGTGGCCATGAATAGGGGAGAGTACTGTGACCATGAATTGAGGAAAGTATAGTGACCATGAATTGAGGAAAGTACAGTGACCATGAATTGAGTAGAGTACAGAGACCATGAATTGGGTAAAGTATTTGTGACCATGAATTGGGTAAAGTATTTGTGACCATGAATTGGGTAAAGTACAGGGACCATGAATTGAAGAAAGTACAGTGACCATGAATTGGGTAGAGTACAGTGACCGTGAAGTGGGTAAAGTACAGGGACCATGAATTGGGTACAGTACAGTGATAATGAATTGGGTAGAGTACAGTTGAATTGGGTAAAGTACAGGGACCATGAATTGGGTAGAGTACAGTTGAATTGGGTAAAGTACAGGGACCATGAATTGAAGAAAGTACAGTGACCATGAATTGGGTAGAGTACAGTGACCGTGAAGTGGGTAAAGTACAGGGACCATGAATTGGGTACAGTACAGTGATAATGAATTGGGTACAGTACAGTGATAATGAATTGGGTAGAGTACAGTGATAATGAATTGGGTAGAGTACAGTTGAATTGGGTAAAGTACAGGGACCATGAATTGGGTAGAGTACAGTTGAATTGGGTAAAGTACAGGGACCATGAATTGGGTAAAGTACAGAAACCTTGAATTGGGTAAAGTACAGAAACCTTGAATTGGGTAAAGTACGAGTGGCCATGAATTGGGTAGAGTACTGTGACCATGAAGTGGGTCAATTACAGTGATCAGTAAAGTGCAGGTACCATGAATTCGGTAAAGTACAGTGATAATGAATTGCAGAGACCTCAACCTCAATATTTGCAAAAGAGTGACAGTTTAGTGTAAAATGAGTGAGACGAGTGTCAAATGAGTGAGATGTGGAAAACAGTCATGCTTGGTGATACACGCCCATGCACTTTGGTTGATATGGTAGAATTATATTGGTTTGTTGAGCATGGGGCTAATTTTATTTAATGTAAGCAACCAATGATGGAATACCTGGCAGGTCTAGAGTGAACACTGCTAGTATTGACAGTCACAGAAGGTTCTACAGCTTGTTAAAGATCTGACTTGAGAACCTGAATCACAAGAACCGTTCGAGTTCAACAGCTAGCTAATTCTTTGTAGGAGAATAGAAAAATGATTATTAAGAATCCTATAGAGCAAAAGCTACTACTATTCTCTTACCTTTTATTCTATTTTGGTCTCAAATAGTTAAAACTCTTCACCAGCACTAGTCATTTTCGATTCGTGTTGCGCAATAGTTCAACCACGCCCACATTATTGAAATCTACTTAATTTGCGAGAGACTATAACTTTAACTTCAATGCGTGTGAGCGTGATTAAATGATGGAATGCGTGTGACTCACGCATTCGAGAGTTGAGAGGTCTGGAATTGGGTAATGTACAGGAACCATGAAGTGTGTAGAGTACAGGGACCATTAATTGGGTAAAGTACAGTGATAATGAATTGGGTAAAGTACAGTGACCATGAATTGTGTGAAGTACAAGTGGCCATGAATTGGGTAAAGTATGGTTTGCCATCAATTTGCTTAAGCATGGACTGAGTTAAGTTAGATTTGAGAAGGCATCAATTCATGGTTGAATTGGGTGAAGTACAGTTGAATTGCCATGGCTGGTTTATGCTGCACGAAAAATCTTTCAGGGTCCACCAATAATCTTACTGTTTATATTGTGTATATTACACCACCAAAGAGAGTTCGGTACAGTGGAACCTCTCTACAAAGGCCATGCTTGGGTCAAGTCTTTTTGACCCTTGTAGAGAGTTTGGCTGCTTTCAGAGTTTATTTTTTATTGTAGTAGATCACTGTGTTCCATTTACGCTGGCTGTTGTTAAGAGTCAAGTTGTTCTTCGGAGTCCCTTTGTAGAGAGGTTCCACTGTATAGTATGTTCACTTATTTGAACTATATTTTAGCTATCACTGAATCATTAACTATGTTTTTTTTTTTTTCCAGGACAAAATAATGAAAGTGAAGATGGAAGTGGTAAGACACAGTTTTAATGTAGCCTATTATATATTTTGTCTATTTATCAATGATGTTGTTTGTGTATGTAGATGGAGTGACTGAATTCTCTTTTGAAAAGAACGATTAAAAAGTTTAATTATAGATCATTCATTAACAATATTACTATGTATTTAAATTATATTAATGACCATATTGATTTTTTCTAATATTTTTATATGGTTGTCATAATTATAGATCATTCATTAACAATTAATAATATTACTATGTATTTAAATTATATGACCATATTGATTTTTCCTGATATTTTTATATGGTTGTCAAAGTGGTTAACATAGATGTTTCTAAGAAATTAAATCAATTGCCAAGAAGATTGCAGCCTTGTCAAATTGGTTGCCAAAAAGTTGCAGCCTTGTCAAAGAAGTTGCCAAAAAGTTACAGACCTGTCAAAAAGAAGTTGCCAAAAAGTTGCAGCCTTGTCAAAGTAGTTTGCCAAAAAGTTGCAGCCTTGTCAAAGTAGTTGCCAAAAAGTTGCAGACTTGTCATGCAGGTTACCAAAACATTACAGACTTGTCCGCGTGGTTAACAGCGAGTTTTCAGAGAAGTTTGCGAGGTTTGTTAACTAGCTTGTTAACTAGTGTCCGTTCCAGGCGTCAACGACGGAGTTCCAAAATTTGTTAACCGCTAGGTAACTACGCGCGAACTAGTAGTTAACGAGCTAGTTTGCAATTTGTAAACTTCGCTTTTTGGCGCTGTGAATGCAAATGAAAATAAACAAAGAATTCCCAATGACAAACTTTATACTGCTATAAGGCATTTATGGTTGGCTGTGAAATTTTTAAGGTCAAAAGGAGTCTGCCATCTGGTAATTCACTTAACCTTTACAGAGACTTATCATAGCCAAAACTATTAAACTATATTGAGTATTCAAGAAAAACACATCCTAACTACAACAGGTATAAATTCATAATTCTTTAGTTTTGGTCTTGATGCATAGCTATATTTTTGTGATAGTGTTATTTTAGCCAAAATCATTTTTCTAATTTTATGCTCATACTTATTATTCTCTTATGAAAATAAACTGAGTGAGCTCCATGAGGCTATAAACTGTTTAGTGCTATTAAAAGTTCATTAGTTGTACTGAAACTTAATACTTTATTAGCTGTTTTTTTAATCTGACACTAGTGTAATTCCCAATGCTGAATAAAATTTGTGTAGCCTCAGATTTCTGATTAAAATTAGAAAACATAGCTAGCTACCCGCCACCAGATTTACATAGCCACAGCATAAAACCAGCAAACAGTTTCTCAGTAATTATAACAACAGAATAAATTTGTATAGTAGGGTGTAGATAAAGAAATTACAGCACAACCTCATCAGGTCAATAGATCGCACAACACAAAGTTAACGGTAATGGATTATATATATAGCACAATATTATTCTAAAAGCAGATCGTAGGTAGAATTTTCAGCACAATGCTTGGAGCTGATAGACATTAGTATTAGGTATAAAAATTTTTTGTCAAGTTCATTTAGCTAATTATCAAAATAGTATCAAAGAAGGAAGCGAAGAAGAAAAAATGGTTGAGGCTATCTAAAGAAAATCTTGCACCACTATTTACATTTATAAATGATGTTCATGCAACAATAGATTCAAGAGGCTTTCTGCACTAAATATAATGTGTAATGTGTGTGAATTACTTTAAGAAAATTTTCAATATTTGCATAATATAATAGTATTGTTTCAAATTTTACTACTCTAAACTTAAAAATATTACAGTAAGACACTCAATGTGACATCGTGCATTGAGATTTTTTAATATTAATTTAGAACTTATCTACTTGTTTTAATTTGTTCCGATACAAACAATTCACCTGAGGTTATTAATATTACATCTTTTACATAAACGTTTAACAGTGATGTTTGTAAACTGACCTAATACCCAATGAAATCTTAATATCTGTTTAAAGTGTTGATAAAAGCACCATATACTAAATAATTTTCATACCAAAGAAACTAAGCAATAATATTGTATATTTTTTAATGTCATTGCTAGGACAAGTTGTCATGAAACATATGATTAATTGTGTTCTCTTGATCATAATCAGAATGTCAGTCCTTAACATCTCATTTATTGTTATTGTTAATATTTTGGATATTTTGCACCACTTATTAAAATTTTACTTTGGCTATAACAATGTCATTATTAATAACAGAATAATGCCTTCGATAACTCAATGTTCAATTACCAGCTGATATAGTAAGGGATATTAGTTGTAATAATAGAACGAATTGTTGGTATTGATTAAAATTACTGTTTTTAATTACAGCTCATATTATTCAAAAATATTGCTACCAAGTTGAGAATTCAACTTATACATTAATAATACATTCAAACGATCGACAATAAAAATGTACTAATAAAACACACATCATACAGATTATAGGTAAAGACACATAGCTATAGAATAAAATACAAGAAACGGCTCAGCCCAAGAAACAGGAAAATCTATTAGTTCAGTTGACCGTATGCAGAGTTTCCTTGTAGCTCAATATTTGAAGATGTATATTTCTTGTCCTCTTTGATTACATCATATACTACTGGATTAGTTGGATTATCATGTTTTACTCTATTAGAACAAACTCGTTTCTTCTTAATCAAGTATTTGGACAATAATAGTATACACATACATACTACAGTTCCAGTGATACTTCCTATTACAAATGATGTCACACCAGCTGCAACTGTATATAAAAACCATATAATTAGTAGAAATTACATTTTTATGTTAAACAATCAACTTGTGTGCAATGTGACACAACATTTATAAATATTAGGACTGTTACTAATTATGAATGAATAGCATAAATGTGACCGTCTACAGGAAAATCGGGCACAATGCGGCCCCGACGAAAAAAGTTTTTTTTGCACTTACGCACTCCTCGGCAAGCAGATATTAAGCTCTCCAAGTTTTATCGCTGTAACTTTAGCCATTCCCGCTATATATCACCTAACTGTTCCCTTCGTTAGGCTTATTTAATACAATTTTAAGAACTAAATCGATCTTTTTGCAACGTCTACGCATGCCGCGTTGTGCCCGATTTTCCCATAGACGGTCACAAATTATCATGCTGGTATCCCATAACTAAATGTTTATATTGGTTGCATTGTACATCAATAAAATAATTTGGATCAGAGTATATGAGAAGAAGTAGCCCTGTCACAGTCCCCCTCGATTCTTATTACTTACAGCATGATTTGGTGTACATTATGTGGACATATTTCACCAGATGTGTAAATATTTTCACGAGTTTGTAAGGCAATTGAAAATATGTGCGAGTCAAATGTTATTTCCATTTGTACGATGAGTATAACATTGTTTATTATGTAAAGGATTATTTTGTAATTCAGTAAAAGTTAAGATAATCCTTTGCCATACTTCATTATCCAGAACTACACATTGGCATGTTGAAGTGTTCAGTATGTAGTGCTTGTGTTTGGAAGTATTGAACTCTTACTTGATGCCAAAATACGCTAAATATCCATTGTATTTTTTAGACTACATATGACATTAGCTATACTTTAAGTAAAAAAAAAAAACAATTATAAGAGAAGCATTAAGTTATTCACTAAATGTTAGCTACTCACCTAATAGAGATGATATACTCATTTCAGGCAATTTTGTCGTTGCTGTCTGTGTTGACATACTATTTTCAGCAGCACTTGATTTGTTTGTGTTCTTGAAATCAGTGTTATCTGTAAGATTATCTTAACACAAGACCAACAGTAACATTTGTGATAACCATATATATCACAATTCATAAAAACTTCAATAATAGGTACCAGTGACTAATTATTAGATATTTTTATATTTTACAATAATGTAGCATAATACTTCTATACTAATATTGCTGACAATAGTTCAATCCCAAAATTTCCAACATGTCCCACACTCCAAGAAATGTACCTATCCTACATATCCTACATAAATTGTCGCCAAACTTTATGGAACATAGATCTATCCTGCACAGGATAAGTGTATGATGGGTACATTGCAAGTTTCAGTTTTGGTTTAGTGTACAGGGTTATTGTTGGCCACACCAGTGAACAATGCAAGTTTGTATAAATATTAACAATGGTATGTTGCATACATGAGCAATCACTCACAGTGCAAACTCACACACTAATAAACACGAATACCACACCAAAACTCAAGATAAAATACTCACAGAGAAAATGTCAAAACTGTTTGCAAAGCAACAGCAATTATTATGGCTTGGGTAAGAACAGAGCATGCTCTTTATTCCACCTTGTAATTTAAATTAATAATAGATAATATGAATGGCCCATGAATTCAATTCTATTTGCTATATAATAAAATAAGCTTCTTATCACAACATTAGTTCTTTTCAGTTGGTATTGCTGTCATAAAGGAAAATCAGTTATTATTGACTTCTTGGATAAACAGAGAAGAATTGATGGACCTGATAAAAGTAAGCACTTTTATGACACTAGTTTTATGCATATTAAATTTTAGCTGAATTTGAATTACTTCCTTCACTACTGAAATTATTTATATCACGAAATTTCGTAATAAAGTGATAGGTAATGCTTATCGTCTCTACATTAATATTATAAAGTGTTCCTTACTTTCTAAAGTCAAAATTGGAGTGCTTGATGTAGTTGATACTGATTCATTGAGGACAGCATTAGAACAGGCACGACTAATAATATAAAATGTAACTTCAGCTAGGTAGACTCGTTGAAGTGCATCATTGAAATCTAAAGAGAATATTGGTTCTGTAGTTGTAAATCCATCAGATGTAAATTGTTTTGTCAATTAGCTGTTTAAGCTGAATGGATAAAAACTGAGTTTTGCTATATTCAGTCTTACTAACTTCAGTACTACGCAAAGTCTCTAGCAGAAGAACAAAGAGAAATTTTTGAGAAATTCTGCAAGGATCATTATGGAGGCTTTGGAAGTAGCTCTTCCACCAATACAGTCAAATGGGAAAAAGGAGAGAGTATCGCAAAGGTACTTAAACTAAAGTTTGGTCATATTTTTCCAACAATTCAAGCACTGGGTGAATGAGAAGGGTTTTTGTCTAATGAATCACCAATCACTTGCCTTCAACGATGTTCTTTGCCTACCAGCTAAAATGAGTGTATGTTTTGTAATGAAATTAATCTGGTTGTAGTCAGCTGTATCTTTCTGAATAGAACCCACATCATCCTACACTATTGTCATAGTGGAGAAAAGTTGCGTATGTGGAATACTTCTATGACATCTTAACAGAAATGTATTGTCAAGCAAAATGACACATTGGTGAAAAGAAGACTGCATCAGAGATATGGGCATATTTATTTCTAAACGTACACTGGGAGTCATTGAGCTAGGGTGATACCTGCATTTGTGTGTTTAAATCATAAAGTGATTTGGGATTTGGCTATCACTTTCTTGAGATATAAAAATGTATGACTGATTGCCACGAGTTGCTTTTGAAAGATTTGTAGAGCTTTGCATTGTTTGTCATTGAAATAAACTACACAGACAACTCGGGTGCCATTAAAACGCCATATTGTTGTCTGGATTTATAACAAGAGGCCAGGTAACTGTTCTATACAATATGAGTTGGTGCAATTGATTTTGTACAATTCATTTTGGTTAAATAGGGTGTGTTTTTTTTGTTTACAATGGATCAGCTGAACTCAACTGTTCATGTATGAAACCATGAAAGTTTCTCCATACGAGCTTGTTTTTGGTCATCCTCCTTGCAAGAACATCTTTCCAGGTGCCTGTACAACAAGAATCATGGAACAAGACTTAGAAGACATCTTTGAAAGTAACAACCAACTTGTTTGTGATACTTACAAGCATTTACTAAGGTTAGATTTTACTTTACAAATAAAATAATTTATTATAAGTATGATTTTTGAGTCATTCTGATATTGCATGGTTGCTCAATAATGTATTGGTAGCCATATTACAATTATTAATTGCTTTTTTCAACGTCTGAATGGCCATCATAGTGAATAAAAAAATTATCTCAGTTTCATAGTCAGGCTCTTTTTACAAGCACTACAACTAACACAAAATAGAGTCAGTCTACATATATTTTGATTAAAATATTATCTATAGATTGTACAAATTCATAAAGAGCAGAACATATGCATTTGTGACAGGCTCTGGGAAAACCGGACATTTCGGGCAAAAATTGAAATTGAGATATAGGCTCCAGAACTAAGTCATCGGAAAAATTATTTCTTTCTCCTATTTTTTTCTTTTTTGCAGGACCCTTACTCTAAGTCTATGCAAAATTTCAAATGTCAAAACAACTTAAAGGACCTCAAGGGTGCTGTGGAAAGACAAGCTACTTTTTCTTCTCTCTCGTTCTCTCGAAGTACAATAAACGGGGAATGGGTGGAGTTTCAAACAAGCAGCTAAAAAAAAACGGCATAGCTTTGAGACTATTGCATGCACTCTACAGCTTACCTCAGGCTGAAAGCTTACCACTACATCGAGTAGAATAGCCAAGGATTCCGACAAGACCGGCTGTGAGACGCTCTGAACGCTAAAAAGAACTCTACGCAAAACTTCGTTAGTCGCCGAAAAAGCGGCTGCACGATTTAATTGCGTATGCGGAGTGCCGTTGGCACATAGCAACGCTCGCCCGCGGCTTAATTGAGCAATAACCCACGAAACCACCGAGTTGTAGAGGTAGAGGGCGGACCTTAAATACCCGCGCATAGATAAGAGCCTTATACGCGCATAGTTAACTCGGCTTACGGAGGGCGGGGCTAGAAAATTGTACAGCGGCAAAAAAGTGCGAGACAATTGGAATCTATTTTGTACTCCAAGTACAGAAGGGCGGATGATTAGTGTTTCAATTTTGGTACAGCGGCGTAACTTAACAAGGTAATAACAGTAGTCATTTTTGTTTTTCGATACAGTATACATTTGTGACGCAACAAGAAAAAAATCACGTAAAAATATGAGTAAACATAAAGCAAAATAGAATTGAACAAAACAAAAACGACAATATTGTAAACAATGAGCTGAAGAAGCGGTGGACGAAATTCTGGCTTCTGTGCGTCCTCCACTATCTCCAATAAGTTCCGTTTATTTTGGGACTTTGAGGCTTCATAACTTCTTTGGTTCAGTGCGTGTGTCAGTCATTCTTGGTAAGTCCACATTTTGCCAGCAAGTCTCGTAGATCCGATTGGCTGCGTGAACCTGCAAGGTATAGAATCGGAGTTATTTTCCATAGCAACAGCCAATTAACCTTAATTGATTTGTGTGGGCGGAGCGCGTATCCGGTGTGCCAGCACCCTTAAGGATACGGAAACGTTAATTATACCGGAAGTGGAAATTCAATTTATGTTTTCTCGATTTCTAGTTCAATTGCTTTGCTGAATACAGCCCAGTTCAACTGCCAGTTTTTCTTCCCGTCGAAGGTTTTACCCTCCAATATTTTAGCACTAAGTTGAGATAAATTGTAGCTTTTTATTAGCATAAAAAAACTCAATTTTTTTGGTTTGCTTGAAATGCCCCCTTTTGTCAGAGCCTGTCACATATATGTATATTTATTAGGTACTGAACAGAGCCGGATGACTGTTGCCACATAGAAAATGCATTAAAGTAAACAGGATGTGGCTTAGGGCAATATTTTTCCATATCACCTGTGTTCATAGTTATTACGTTGGGTTATTACGTTGAGTTATTACGTTGGGTTATTACGTCCCCCTAGGTTATAGAATTGTTCACCATGTTTTAGCTGTAAAATCTTTTGTAATTGCTTATAATTAATAAAATTGATGTGATTATGACAACTAATATATCTATTATATCTAGCTACGATATTGTATGAAGTGTTACTTTGTTGCTGTTGTTTGTGTGTTTGTGTGTCAGTTCAATTGTGAGTGTGTAGCTGTGTTGTTTGTATTGCAGTTGATATTAATGGTGGTGCAGTTTGAGATATTTGCTCCTTTGAATAATCTTAATGGCATCGCTGAATTGGAGGCTACATCATTTTTAGAGAATTCTTTATCCTTCATTTGTTCTATATCTTTGTATGAACTCAGTATGTGTGACATGTGTTGTTGCTGTTTGAGCGAAGCTTGCTTATATGAATTCAAACTCTGAACAGCCAGACAATTGCATAATTCGACTATCTGGAACATCACAGTGTGCCAATTTTGTTATCATGGTTTTTCTAGCAGAATGGTTTGTCTTCCTCCCTTGTAATGAGCCTTGAGTAGAAATTCTCTTCATAATCTGCCCAATTCTATCCTTTCCCATTTTCTTTTTTTTATACCAATGTGCGCCATCACCAGGTTTATAATTGATAGATAGATAGAAAGAAGAATCTGGGTTGCACATTTCAGTTGGCCGCTGGACAATATACTTCTCAAAAATCAGAACAGGGCACTTTTCAGGATTGCTGGGAGTGCTCCACATTTTTGGCTTAAAGGCTCGAGTATTGTTTGATTCCCCAGATCTAGTTTTTGTGTCTCGCTCACTAAACTCTATATACTTTGAGCCATCAGATGAACATTTAAGTTCCAAATATCCAAAGGTAAGCTTATAGTGCTCGTCACGGCCTCTCATGCCCATATGCACACATAAAAGGAACAAAATAGTGTTTTGTAACACCTCTGGACCACTACAACCCAATGCACCATTCTCCCAAAGTTGTTGTATTTCATCATCTCCTAGAGATTCGGAAGCTTTAGATCTACTACCTTTACCCTCTTTTTTTAGCATTTTTCTGCAGGCTACTAATTTTTGACGGGAACTGGCAAATTCTGCATCTCTGATGATGCTATAGGTCTTATGTTTTTCTTTCAAATACCTGTCAAGACTTCTGTGGAAACAAATTAGGGTATCAGGCTCATAAAAATTTCCATCAGTACGTCTGATTTTGCAATAAAAATGGCCTAATTATCTGTCCAGCTCCACAAGTGGAATGTCTTCTATTAGTCTTTCTTCCTTAATCGACGTGCACCATTTATACCATGTTTTCAAGTCTGATGCCGTCTTCCGTTTTGTGTCGATTTTTTTTTGCATTTCTACAAAATCTTCAAGCTCTTTGTACACTTTCTTCGCACGCTTGCTCTTTTCCTCCCTTTTCGGTCATTTCCTGATTTTCTCCTTCAACAGGACACGCTGAAAATAGCCAATCAGTGATGTCTTCAGAAAACAAAGAAAGTAAAGCTTGAGTTCTTCTTCAGGGAGATCTGGAACACTAGAGGAACCAGAAGCCATCGCACAAGAAATTTGTTACCAAGGTATTCGCGCATGAGCAGTACCTAATAAATTTATTATCCATTGGATACCCGAGAATATCACTCGTCTGATTGGCGGTATTTACGCTCGCACTTGCGTAAATATTAAGCCAACAGACTCGTGATATTTTCCTGTATCAAATGAATAATATATATATTATACATTCCACCCTAGATATCTTCACAATGATATCCTTAGGTACATGACCCCTGAAATAACTCAAGATATTTCAGGTTGTTATTTCAAGTGTAATTGCCTAGCTCATTACCCTAGTAGTTATAGCAACCTGCCAAACTAGCCACTTAACCCGTTTTTTACAGCTACCTTCCTCTGGTGTAGCACACTCAACCTGGTTAGAGCAGCTAATAAAATATCAGTTGGGGGTGTGGGGAGCCACTAGAACCAACTTTACCTACTTGTTAAATACTTCACCATCTGACTCATGTAATATATTGTATTTATTACATGAGTCAGAGTATGATATGGCGAAATATTATTCACAAGCAATATATTCAAGATCAAGAGGTGAGTGAATATATAGCCTGAGAGTGAAATATCTAGCCATATCACTCTGACAAGTGTAGTAGCAGTTTATTCCATGCTAGATATTTTCAACTGCTGTAGTTTGTTGGTAACTCTTGGTGTAAAGTGGGTCATGAAGATATCTAGCATGGAATAATGCACACACAATACATGTATATAATTTTATTTTATTTTGTATGAGTAATGAATGAGTTTAGCTATAACTTGGTTAGCTGGGAAGAAAATGAAGTGGTGATGGTTATGCTATATGTGGTTCTTGTATGCAATTTAAACTTCTTTGTGGTACATAAATGTTTCTCTGGCAGGTTGTTGGAGGGGAATAACATTATTAATCCGTGACTGTTACCATAGTAACTATGGTATAAATAAATTATTAATATAATATATAAATAAAATAAATTAATACATGAAACTATTAAAAATTTTTTTTTGATAACTACATTAGGTGTAGGAATATGTTCTTAATTGTGGTGGGGGAGTGGGGCACAACATGATTAGCACCAAGCTATAATTGAGCGAGTATGTTAGCAAGCAAAAATATTTGTGCTAGTTCACAGTCACTATAATTGGCATTGTCCAAAAATATCTAATTGTTCTTCTGTCTCTAAATGCAGTGGTAATGTAGGTAATGCATGTTTGTCATAAAACCTTACCAACTACTATAGGACTTTGTACCTTCATTTTCCAATTGGTCATAAAACATTACTTCAGAGTATATAAGTTGAACCAATTTTATGCCTCCTTGTGAATACTAGACCCCTATTTTAGATGTAGTCACTCTCCACACACATGACACAAGTGTTAAATAGTATCAAACTTACATCACGTTTAACATGCACCAACAACAAAAGGCCCTGCCTAGCTCATTTCATGCTCTATTTTGGTAATATAAAGTGACTAATATTGACCAATATTTTAATTTTTGGGGCTTAGTGTGCTCTTCAAAGTAGTATAGACTGGTATAGCTTTATGTGTAGAAGAAACAATAGAGTAATAGAAAGTGTCATCCGAGATAGCAAAAATCGAGCTTAAAGTGAAGTCCATAGATACTTTGTACTTTGGTTATTTTGTCCATCGCATAGCAGCACATAGAGCATAATTAAAAAGTTTAAAAAAATATAACACTACTTGTCTTTAGTGTACTTTGACTTTAGTATAGTAATACATTACAAGGTTCAATTATTTTCACTTTTCAAATTGCATGAGTTTAAGCTAAGTACCACCACAGGTATTGATTGCAAGCATTTCCATTCCTGCGTTCTCAATCACAAGTAACTATTGATACTGAAAATGAAAGCACCACTGTATATGGCAGCTTGTGAAGATGTTTCTACAGAAACTGATCTAATTGCTTGATGGAAGAAAAATGTTATTGAGCTTAGCGGAGAGGGTATTTTTCTAAATTACAAATATTTTTTGTGCAATAGCAGTCACTTTTGGAAGACTACATAGAATTCTTTGTAGTGATGCAATTTTACTTTGCAAAACTTTCATAAAATATATTACTTTCCAGCTATTCATGTTTTAATATATTTGTTGGCAAAAGCAGGGTTTTTTTTATTAATCATTTAAGATAAAGAATATAGGAAACAGCAAAAAGATTATGTGAAACAGAGGACAAAATAATGAGCTGAAAACGGCAACAGAAGGCTCTTCAATCATAAAATCCAAGTAAAATAAATAGAAAAATATATATTTGATAATAGCCACCTACCCTCCCTATTCCCCCTCACCACCTACGCTGGTAATTTAGCCACCATTACAATGAAAAAAAATGTATATAGTTGACATCAATGAGAACTTTAAACAAATTGAGGTACTTTAATGTGGACCAGCATAATCACTCCCTTGTTACATGCAACATTGAAGTACCCACATATCATTTCTATTAAAACACATGACTAAATTGCATCTGGTTCTCACACCATGCTTGCATCCTTACCACATCAACTTTAACAGACTATAGCTGATCATGCAACTATATACAAGCTTATCACTGTACCTGTAATTGTAATAGTAGCAGACACATCCAATCCATTCATATCAGGTACCACACATGTGTACACTCCCAGAGGTCCTGATGGAGGAACACCTACTATGGCTAGTCTCACTTGTTCAGTGAAAAAAATGCTATAAAATACATTAGTAGCAGTGCCAAGTGCATTAGCAGCAGGAATTAAGGTGTTATTAGGATCTAACCAGCCACCAATACCTCCTCCATTAGGATTATCACTACCTCTACAACACTGAGTATTGACATTGGTAGTGACACAAACTAATGTAGATCCAGCATCTGAACGATCTGATGGTTGTTGTCCAATATCAGCGATGTTAATAGAGGTCCCAGGACTGTAGATAACACCATTCAGTGAGAAGTACAGGCCAGTGGAAGGAGGAACTAGTAACACACAAGAAATCTCAATATGTGCAGTAAACCTTCCATTACTAAATGACCAAATAACAGGCACATATTAAATACAAATATTCTTACCTTGTGTAAATACAGGATAATAATATTGTGATGACAAGATTGCAACCATTAGCACATGAACAACCCACATGTCCATCACCACTGCTCTTACTAGCTCCTTTACTGGCTTGCTTCTGAAGTAGGTATTTTATACAGATAAACACAAGTTATCATAATAGTACAAACCTATCTCATAGTGAAAATTGAATAACTATATTATATGAGCCATGGCTGGGGCTCTACGTAGCAGAAATAAAACAAAAAAATGGCCAGTAAAAATTTATGAGCATGTTCATGAATAATATAAGATGGATATGGTGTAAGTCTGTGTGTATATAATGAGTTCTCTAGAGAATATGGTTCACTACACAAATATTACAAATATATCATCACTAGACACCACTCATTGGTCACCATAAGTCTAACACTGGAGAGGTAATTGAAGGTGATTCAAAGTGGTGCGGGGGGGGGGGGGGGGGGGGGGGGGGGGGGGGGGGGGGTTAAAGGGGGGACATCACACGCACACCACTATACTCTTATAAAACTATTTTCTATTTCATAGAGTAAAGTAAACGTTTTAAGCCATAGTGTAAATTGGATGGAAAATTAAATGATCTAAACGTTTAAAACTGATTTAGTTCAATTAATTTGTTCCTTACATTTTTTTTTATTATTATAAATCCCTCAGCAATGTCATCAGGACCACTGGCAAATATTACAGTAACCATTAGGTAATTATATGGCTAACAATAGCAAATATAAAGACTAACCTTATTAGAAACAGCTCATTAGATGGCCACCATGAATGAGCCCAGGACCTCTTGGCTAACCACAAGCGCTCTGCTGTTTAAACATAGATAGGAAACGCGTTTTCTATCTTCTATGGTTTAACCACAAGCGCTCTGCCACTGAGCTACGACATCCAGCAGGCAAACAAACACTCCAATTCTGTATTTATACTGTTAAGGGGTACTGCTATGCTACAGTCTTAATCTCAGTATAATAATACAGAATTGGAGTGTTTGTTTGCTGGGCTGGATGTCCTAGCTCAGTGGCAGAGTGCTAGTGCATAGCAAGCGGTCCTGGGTTCGATTCCCGGTGGCGGTGGCGACCAAATTTTTTTAAATTCTGTATTGTTAAAAAAAAAATAGGCCTGTGAAAGAGAGAGAATATTTTTAACGAGTAAAAGAAGGCTGAGAAAGAAATTATGTAGAAACAGCTCATAGGTCATTATAAGTCTAACATTAACAAGTAGCTAATCTGACTTACTTCAAAGTTTCGATGTAGCAATTAACTACTTCCACAACTTCTATGAAATCTGCAGTAGCCAATTAAATACTTCCACAACTTCTATGAAGTCTGCAATGGCCAATGAAGTTGATACGCCGTTTGCGCCCAATCCAAGGCATATGACACAATTAGAATGGAAGAATAATTCTTCTTTACCAGACACTTTACAAAAATACGGGCTTGAACGGAATTGATCGCAACAACGTAGCCGCCCCTTGGAGGTTTAGAGCTCTGCTAGAAGTCAAGGATGAGCGAATACTTGAAGAAGCTGGACAGGGTAGCAAAAGCGAGATAATTAGAAAAACTGAAGCTGATAGACCTGGATGAGAAGGGTGACCCTTATGACCCTCAAAATAGGTCAGAGTGGTAAGGGATATTCTTGGTTGGAATGTCTCCAGTGCTTACTGTGTTGTATAAATCTGTAAAATCCTATGTGATCAGGTATTGTAGACATATTATGATATTTAGAGAGAATCACTGACCAAACTATTTATTTATTTTTGAATCGTTACCACTGATGAAGGCTACATTCCGTAGCTGAAACGTTTGGTTTTAACTTTTTGTGTTTTTTGGTCAAGAGAAAGTGTTTACTGAAACAGAACATAAGAGTAGGTCAAGAAAAGTAATGCATTGAAAATTATTAATGCTTCTGTTACCCTCTTGTGGAAAAAAATTGTGACTATTTTCATAACTTTCAATTCACTTTAGTTTACTCTATAACCACGACTAATCTAACATAGCAAACAAATAACAACAAGTCGCAAGGTTTTTCAACTTACTAGAATCATTGTAAAGCACGAATAAAGGTACAGAACAACTTCTTGAACTAAAGTTGTTTATAGCGCTATATTGTCGATTGAAGTGTGGCTTCAATGCTGCTTCCTGCGTAACAGATTTGTTATTTTGCGACGACGCATTATTACAGATGCGATTAGGAGGTTGCTTATAATATAATATCCTGTCATTTAATGTAAGTTTTACCTAATTTGGTGAAAAAGTAAGATATCTAATGTTTTAGAAAGCACCACCACCACAACAATAATGCTGGTATCTTCCCTGTTGGTCTGGCTTCCGTGAGAAGAGAAAGAGATCATCATGAGATGAAGAGTGAAGAACGGGAAGAAAGAAGACTAGTAACTGAACTGAGAAGAGAGTCAGCATTGATTCATTGTGTTATGATGTATGCATGTCCTTATAATTATGTATAATTTTTATAAACACTTAGCTAGCTAGAGGTCATTTTATTAGAGGTCACTTTTCAGAGTAATTGTCGTGCGTGTGTTTGCTTGATGTGTGCCCATGTTTCTATCTTTTTGTGTGAGTTCATGCGTGGCCTAGTACAAATACCAAAGCCACGCATGCGCACAGTTAGTTCAGTAAAGATATCAAGAAACCGAGTTAGAATTATGTTCTCTTGTGCTGCCATTGCGATACTAGCGGTTACCCTAGTACGTAGAAGGGACTGGATAACTTGCGACAAGCAACGGCAGGCTTCTGGATTGTGGTGGCAGCGTACCTTCCCGTAACCGGTTGATGACCTTGAAGCTTCACGCTTCACGGCCACTTCGGTTGAAAGCCACGGTTTTCTTCCCAACTCCCCCTACAACCACATTCCCCACGTTGTATAAAATTTGTGTAGCCTCAGATTCATGATTATTAATTGAAAACATAGTTAGCTACCAGTCACTAGATTTACATAGCTACAGCATATCATTAGCAAACAGTTTCACAATAATCATAGCAATAGAATTAATATTTTATAGTAACGTGTAGACATAGAATTTACAGTACAATCTCACCAGTTTTAATAGATATCAAACACAAAAATTGACAGATCAGATTATGTCATAGTTAGAGCATAAGCCCCATTAGTGCATAAGCCCCATTAGTGCACAAAGCCCTCGGGCCTACGGCCCTTGGGCTTCAGTGCACTAAATTCACCAGTACCTAAGCGCCATGCTCTAACTATTTTGGATCCCGTTTACCCCACAGGCCTGCCCAGTTTCCACTAGCAACTTTGTTTATCAGCATTTTAGTGTCAAGCGAATTCTTCCGTTTCGGCCCAAAATTAAAATTCAATTGAAGCATGGCAGAAAGTTTACTTTAGCAAGTTTACACATAACCTGCTCCCTGCTTTATCTGCCTATTCTATTAAACAATCAAAAATAGCAATACCCCAAGGGTGGTTAGTATGCACAGTTCATATACCTAAAGGCAAAAAATAGAGCACACTTACCAAGTTAGTACACCTAGTAACAATATAGCAACTGGATCTAATGTTAATGTAGCACAATAATTACTCTAAAAGCAATCATTTGTTGGAGTACACTTTATAGTGTCAAGTAGGTAGAGTGGTCAACACAATAGAAATTGGTATGATGAATAAAGTTTTTTGCCAAGTTCATTTGATTATCAAAATACCAACAAAGAAGGAAGCAAAGAAGAAGAAAGCAGTTGAGGCAATCTAAAGGTATTCTTGCACCACTGTTTATATTATAGTTATGTTCATGCAATAAAATAGATTTAATAGAATTACTAAACTAAAATGTCTAATGTGTGTGCATTTAAAGAAAATTTTCAATATTTGTATATTATTATGTTTCAAATGTAGCTACTACTCTAAACTTAAAAATTTTTCAGCAAGACACTCAATGTGCCATTTTACATTGATTTCTGAGTATTAATTTAGAATGGAGCTACTTATCTTAATTTGTTCGATACAAAAAAAATCATCTAAGGTTATTAATATTAAATATTTTACATATAAGTTAAATGATTGAATTATGAAGTTTAATGATGTTTGCAAACTGACCTAATAAAAAATGAAAACATTATAATCACTATAGACTGTTGCATGACATATATTTAAATCTATCAACAATAAAAATATATTATTAAAATATATGTCATGCAGATTATAGATAACTATACATAGCTATAAGATAAAACACAAGAAACAGGAAATTCAATTAGTTCAGTTGACCCCGTGCAATACAAATTGATCTTATTTTTGAAGAATTGTTTTTAATTATGCTTCAAAATAAAAGGTAATATTACAACAAAATTGAGATTATTCTTACACATTAATAAAACTTTAAAATCTATCAACAATAAAAATATGTTGTAGGTATTTCATCTGATGTGTAAGTAATTTCATGAGTTTATAAGGCAAGTAAAAATACTTGCGAGTCAATGTCATTTCCATTGATATGATGAGTATAATATTGTTTATTACTTTAAAGATTATTTTGCAGTAAAAGTTAAGAGAATACTTTGTCATACTTCATAGTCCAGAACTACACATGTTCATTATGCACTGTTCACTTTCGGACATAATGAACCATCGCATTATGCAGAAATACTCAGGAAAACATTCATTGTATATATTAGAGTATAAATGATATTATGCTAAACGTTTAAAAACAAATTGGATGAGGACTAATGTTAGCTACTCACCTAATTGAGATATACTCGTTTCAGGCTCCTTAATATTCTGTGTAGAAAATTCTCTCATTGCTGTATGAGTTGTCATTGGTGGGCGAGCGTAGCGAGAGAGACACTTACAGAGGTAACACAATTGAACTACAGCATTAAGCAAGCCTTACTTAAGCGCAGAAGTGTGAGAAAATTCAGGCGAAAACGCTTGCTTTTCAAGAAACAAAAAGTTGATTCGACCGGTTACTATGGCATTGAAGACCCTTTTCCAGACTTAAAAACTTCGCTGTTTTATGGGGGGATACGGAATGCCGTAGTATTAATGCTAAGGAAGCTACTACTTCTCGAGGGAAGCTGAGGTAAGTACGTAATTCCATATTTGTTAGCTAAATATGCAAAATTAACTCTGGCCTTTCTTTTTTGTAGCTAAGAGCTTGTCAACAGTGACTGGTAAATTCAAATAGTCAGATTGGCTCAAATTTTGTACAACAATAGTTACCACCTCAAGAAAATGAGGTAAGAAAGTAATTTTGTATTTGCGTGCTAAAATTGATGGTCTTTTGTTTTTGTAGGTGAGAGCTTGTTGTCGAGAATTCAAGGTAATTCAGATGGTCAAAGTAACTTCAATTTGATACTACAGAAGTTATCAATACTCAAGAATGATGTAAGTAGTAATTCCATATTTTGTTGGCTAAAAAATTACAAATAATAACACTGGTTTATTTTTTATCGTAGCTGAGAGATTGTTCAGGAGTTACTGGTGATTGAGATTATCAGAATGGTTGATGTTTTATACTATAAAAGTTACCATTAATCAGGTAAGAGAGTGATTTTGTATTTGTTTGCTGAAATCAAATGTCATAACTGATATTATAGTGTTTGCATGAAGTAAGCTAAAAATAGTAACATTTTTTTGTGTTACCTATCAGGCTCGCTCGCCAATTGTGCTCAAGCACACCACTAGTATATTTGTTTGGACGTACGTAAGGCATTTTTGTACTTTGACCCTCACATTTTTGTGTTAGTTCGGTAGTCGACCCCGTCCCAAACTTCACTAAACAGAATCCTCTGTTTATCGATCAGAACCCGTATTTTTTAATTCTTTTACGGGTGCAGTTAAAACATGAAAACTTACGGGACTTCCATTTCTATTTGAGTTAGTGGTGGTGGTAAGTCAATGCGCTCTTTGGCATGGTTATAAGCCGTATGCAACAGTATTTACTTGAAAATGCATTGTCCTCTAGACTAACCGTGAAGGTAAGTATTGTGTAGGTGTATGTCCAGTTGTGTCAAAGCATTGTGCTTTACAGCCACTATTTAGCTAAAGAATGTCACAAAGAAAACGTTTAAATAGCGTGTATTGTTTTGTTGTTGTTGTTTTCCTTCAATTCAAACAGTTGCAGTGAGTTGTTACTATGGTACTGAAATCCCTTTACAGTGTATGCGTCATTTAAAATCTGGACCTTATTTTCAGTAGCTTCAGTGTTAGAAGTCAAAATCATTCATATAAAAATAGTATAGTCTTTAGGCTCGCTCGCCATTTGTGCTCAAGCACATCACTAGTACTTGATTTGTCTGTGTTCTTGACATCAGTGTTATATGTAAGTATATCTTAACACAAGATCAACAGTAACATTTGTGATAGCATAATAACATAATAAGTCATAATAACTTCAATAATAAGCACCAGTGACAAATAAAATATTTTTGATATTATACAATAGTGTAGCATAATACTTCTATATTAATCACTGACATCAGTGCTAGGATAAAAATAAATTTACTACACATCCCAATCTGTAAGAAATGTACCTATCCTGTATGTCTACATAGAGTATAAAAGTGAAGCTAATTGACTTATGGCTCTATCCTATATAAGACATGTGTAGGCTAGGTATATATTGTAAGTAGTTTTGGTCTAGTGTATTGGATTATTGTTGGCCACACACGTGTGCACGGCAAATTAATACAAACATTAACCATGTTGTTGCATATAGCAATAACTAACAGTACAAACTCACACACAAACAGAGAAAAATAACAAAACTAAAATCTCAACAAAAGTTACTCACAGAGATAATGAAAAAAAACTGTTCACAAAGCAACAACAATAACTATGGCTTGGGGGAGGGGGAGGGGTGTTGAAGTTGAGCACATAGCATGCTCCTTATTTTACCCTGTAATTGAATTAATATTAGCTATTATTATTGACCAATGGATTCAATTCTATTTGCCGTAATTAAATCAGCTGCTTATAACAGCATCAATGCTATTACTGTTTGTATTAATCAGTTATTATTTACTTCTTGGAAAAAGAAGAATAGAAGAAATAGTCTTTTTTATAAATATTTTACCTTAGCATGTAATTATGTATACATCATACATACATACAATACATACATACATTAAAACACTTACTCTGAGACAAGGTACGAATTATTTGGACAGCATACACCACAATAATAATCTATCACAAACAAAGAGGACATTTTTTATTATTATTTAGTGATAAACACTTTGTATATACTGACGTTCATCAAACCATAAAATTACACAAGCGCACAAACAGGCAAATATCTATTATAACTTTACAAAAGTTCTTAGACTGTACATGAATATAAATTGAAAGGGTAAAGTTTTCTATTGATTTTGTATCGTTACTTAAATTACATAGCTAATATAAGAAATAAATTATCATGGAAGACAATTAAGCATATGTTGGTGGCAGTTGGCTTAGATGGAAAGAAAGTTATCACAGTGTCTATAGCAGCTAAAATTTTGGCTGATTTACTCTACTTTAAAAAAACCAAAGCAATCATATGAAATAACAACAACAAAAGTTAGCACGCAGTTAGTACCACTATGTTTATGTAGTCAGAATAGTGAACTATGAATATGAGCATGATTGGGAACTTAGAAACCGAATTAAGAATTATTTCCTAATATTAGTCCTTTCACTACTTATTTGCAAGCGAGTTTTAATTTTTCTTTGATTTTGTGATAAAAATGGTGACAGGAACTATTACAGGAAAGTTTATAACTTCTTTATATTCTTGCAAACTTTCACAGTTAGCATTGTCTTCTAAAGCTGTTGTATGCCTTGTTTTCTTTCTTGAGTAATTTTCTGTCTATTACTGACAGTAACTGCATGCTAAATATCTTGTGCATCTTTTAGTATACTGAAATCACAATGTGAACAGCAGAAGATTCTGATTGGTTAATTAAAGTAGCTAGTGTTATAGTATTGGTGTTGAGCAAAGCAAATGAAAATAAACTAGTTTTCCCAAAGTATACTACAAACCACTGTGAGACTGTTATGGCTGTGAAAGGGTAAAGGTCAAAAGTCTATAATATAGATTGGTATTCACTAGACTAAAAAATATCCAAATTTATTAAATTATATTGAGTATGCAATAAAGCAAAAGCTTATCTTAGCTTTATTATGGATTCATTGTTCTAAAGTATTAAAAACATTTTAGCATTAATATGTGATAATACTTATTTTAATCTTTTTTTTTCCTTCTAATTTTATGCTAACACATAATTCTCCCTTGAAAAATTTAACTGAGTGATCTAATACAAGATCTAAAGAATGTTTATCTATGTGCATAACTACCTTATTTATACACTCACTTAATGTTTCTCATTGTGTCATTTTAATTCTGATAATTCTCTAACTCTTCTATGGCTCAGATAATAGTTAGTGAACAACAAGGTCTGTCACCTAGCTGTTATAACTACAATTATCTTCCACGACTAATCTATTAATTCTATCTAGCAACATTTCCCACATCTGACAATGTAGTCTTAAGGTATTCAACTTACTAGATTCATTACAGCAAGAGATGAAGTTGAGTAATTCTCAATCATAACAACTTGAACTACAATTGTTGTTTGAGTCATGACCACGCCCAGTGTGAATAACCTATATACTGGCGAAGGAGGTGTGGTTCAGGGATTCGTGCGCATTATGTATTTTAATCGTCATTAACCCTTAGCTCGTATGCGCTAGAGGGTTATAGTGTAGTCTGTGTCAGGCTCTGATTTTGGACCTTTACTAACAATTATCTGCTTATTGATATAAACTTACTCTATAAGACTTTCATTGCACTAATTGTACGTAGGGCTGATTTTGTAGATAAAGCAAGCTGTCAGTCAGCTCCGTATAGGTACAAGCAATTATGGGTAACGCCCAATATTGTCACGTCGTAATCACGTGAGCAATGAAACCAATAAAAGTTTTTAAATTGTCATTCTGAGTAAGTTCATATCTAAATCCGTCAGTAATCTCCAAAATCAGAGGGTAATCAACAGATAGACGGACAGACAGACAGACAGACAGACAAAGAGACAGACAGACAGACAGACAGACAGACAGATAGAAAGACAGACAGACAGACAGACAGGACAGATGGGAGGACTACAGCAATTCTACCCACATGCGCACTGAGGGTTAATATAATCACTCATAGTGATGAGAGTTTAAAAAAGCGATTGACTATCAGCTGACTATATAGTGTTAACGTCTGAGATATGGCAAGTCAACATATTTCTGTCAATAACTAATATGCATAATCAAGGACTAATCATGTCAATGCATTAATGAATTTGACATAAATGAATGACCTAAAGTGTGCTGGAAACCAAAAAAATAGTAGCCCAAAATTTATATTTTGAATAGTGCAACGTTAATAAATATTATCATTTCAATTTTCCTTGTCTCTCCAAGCAAGCTTTCAGTTAAAAATGCAATGTATGTTATTATGCCCATTGCAGTTGAACTTTTTATATAAAAACTATGTTATGCAACATTGCCATTTATGCCCAGTTGTGCTGGCATAATTAGTGTGCCACCAAGGTTTAGAGATAGCAGTTTAGTTGGTCAAATTTTAATCCGAAGTATTTGTGGCTCAAAATGGATAACTTTTAAAAACAACAACAACATTTAGCTACATAACGTCTAACATTGGTAATTCGATCATTTATAACAATAGTATCTAAACTACCCATTATGTATCAGTAAGCTACAAAAAGGTAAGTGAGGATCATTTCAATATGTGTATGCCTACTCTGGTTTATCTTTTCACACATTTATATGTGAGGCTGTAGTTGTAGTGAAATAAATCAAAAGATTACCCTACTGATTTAAAACTTCATTCTTAAGTTGCTGTATATTTACACAACTCTGGCATAATTAAATAAAACTTAAATCATTATACAGTTCGCTTATAGCTATTGCAATTTTGTAGTGTTCAGTGGATCAGCATGTGATGACTATATAATAGCAACTTCATGTCCACAGTTTAATCAGTTTAAAGTGCAAAAAGTAGTTAGTTGTCATAAAATATTAATTTATTACTTCATTTGATCATAAGCTGAATTTTCTTGAACATCAATCACCATACAAATAATAGAGTATACTCAACTAAAATCTGGTCAGTATTACAGGAGTATGACTGTTATACTATACTCAGTATACTTGAAGAATACACTGGAGTATACTAGTAGTATTTTACAAGAACACAGCAGCTGATCTCTTAAGCACTCATCATATTGATTATTATAACTGATTTCTGTTTTCTGTTCCATCATGTTATGTTTATGCTTTCTCTCATTCCACACTCACTCACTATATACAAAACTCTACATATGCTTTAAGAATATTCACTACATCTGGTGTTTAAATTGTTTTAGCCATTCTAACTAGTTACCACCAAAAATCAATGTCAGCCATATAATATTGTTGAAGTGAGTATAAATTGCTTCTTATTTTGTTATTTAACTGTTTAAACTTTTGTGTGAAAGTAACAATTGATGTACTGCAAGAAATGTGTGTGAATATTTTCATGAAAATTTTCAAGATTTTATATACGTTTCAAAATGTATACTACTCTAAACCTTAAAAATTTAGCTATAGCAACACACTCAATGTGACATCATACATTGATTTAAAATAAAAGTATATCATACATTGATTTATATATGACAAAGGTTTGCAAACTTGCGTAATAACAAATAAAAGCTTAACTTTTGTTTACTTATTGATTAAAACAATACAAAATGATTTTCATACCAAAGGAGTTAGCCAATATTTGTATTATTAATGTCATTGCAGGACAAAGAGTCATTACACACAGTGTAAATTGCATTCTCTTGACCATAATCAGAATTTCATCAGTCCTTAACATCTCATTGTTTGCTATTATTAATACTTTGGATATTATGCACCTTTGATTAGAACTTTACTTTGACTTTAACCATGTTAGTAGTAATAACAGAGTAATGTCTTCAATGATTCATGTTCAGTTACCAGCTATAAAGTAAAGGATATGAATTAGTTGCAGTTTATAACAAATAGTTTTTGTTTGAATAAAATATTTTTTTAATTATGGTTCAAAATATTCAAAAATATTCCTACAAAGTGGAGATATCTACTTACACATTAATAAAACATTAAAATCTATCAACAATAAAAATGTATTATCAAAATATACTTCGTACTGAATATAGATAACAATACATAGCTATAAGATAAAACACAGGAAACTGGAAATTCAATTAGTTCAGTTGACCGTATGCAGAGTTTCCTTGTAGCTCAATATTATTTGAAGCTGTATCTTTCTTGTCCACTCTGATTTCATCATAAACTACTGGATTAGTTGGATTATCACATTTTACATTGTGAGAATGAACTCGCTTCTTCTTAATCAAGTATTTGAACAATAATAGTATACATATACATACTACAGCTCCTGTGATATTTCCTATTACAAATGAAGTCACATTATAGCTGCAGCTGTATAAAAATAATATTATAATTACTATAAATCACATATTTTATGATAAACAATCAGTTTGAATGTGTTGTTACACAACATTGATAAATATTCAGAAACAATAGCTTGAAGGTATAAACTAAATTGGTTATAGTGGCATCTTTGTATATCAATAAACTTGGTTCAGAGAAGAGGGAGCAGTAGCCCCATTTCCCTTCCCTCCTCCTCCCCAGATTTTCCTTGTATATGTGTTCTCTAAGATAATGGATTGAGAAGCTAATGTAATACAATGCAACAGTCATGCATGACATGAGGAGGAGGGATACATTAAATACATTAATGATTCAGTCATTCTCGGCTGAAATATTTGTAATAATTGCACATTTTTCTCATTCTAACAGCCAATATTGTTAAGCTTTAATCAACAACAATTGCCATTATAATGAGAAAAATTTGCTATTATAATAGTAATATATTATTTATTGCATGACTAGGTGTACAATATGTGAAGGTATTTCACCAGATGTGTAAGTATTTTCAAGAGTTTTTAAGGCAAGGAAAAAATACATGTGAGTTAGCCTACACTCTACAGGTATAGCAGCTGCTAAAATATCAGCTGAGGGTGTGGGTAGCCCCTACTACCAACTTTACTGCTGTGTGTTACCCTTCCTCTAGTACTAACTTTAACAGTGAAGATATCAGTGTGAAATGAACCACTTAATACACTTGTCAGAGTGATATGGCTAGATATTTCACTCTCAGGCTTTATTTTCACTAGATTCTGGCTCATGAAAATAAATTAGCCTGCTCAGTGAAATATTTCGCCATATCACGCCACATCACGCTCTGACTCATGTAATAAGTACTATTTATTAATATTTAAAAGATTACTTTCTAATGCAGTAAATGTTAAGAGAATACTTTGTCATACTTCGTTGTCCAGAACTACACATGGACATTTTGAAGTGTTCAGATGCAGTGTTCACTTTCGGAAATATTAAAACCTCACATTAAGCAGAAATAATAACCAAGGAAATTATCCTTTGTATATATTTGACAACAAATGATATTATGCTAAAATATTTTTTTTTTAAATTGGGTGGGCACTCAAGTTAGCTACTCACCTAATTGAGATGATAACATACTCGTTTCAGGCTCCTTAATATTCTGTGTAGAAATACTCTCATTGCTGTATGAATTGTCATACCATTTCCAGTAGTACTTGATTTTTCTGTGTTCTTGACATCAGTGTTAAATGTAAGTATATCTTAATACAAGACCAACAGTAACATTTGTGATAACATAATAACATAATAAGTAATGACAACTTCAATATTTAATTAAGCACCAGTGACAAATTAAATCATTTTGATATTATACAATAGTGTAGCATAATACTTCTATATTAATCACTAACATTAGTGCTAGGATAAAAATAAATTTACTACACATCCCAAACTGTAAGAAATGTACCTATCCTGCATGTATCCTACATAGAGTATAAAAGTGAAGCTAATTGACATATGGCTCTATTCTATAGGATATGTGTAGGATAGGTATATATTGTAAGTAGTATTGGTCTAGTGTATTGAATTATTGTTGGCCACACACGTGTGCAGGTCAAATTAATACAAACATTAACCATGTTGTTGCATATAGCAATAGTTCACAGTAGAAACTCACACACAAACAGAGAAAAATAACAAAACTAAAAACTCAACAAAAGATACTCACAGAGATAATATAAAAACTGTTCGCAAAGCAACAACAATAACTATGGCTTGGGGGAGGGGGTGTTGAAGGTGAGCACACAAATGCTCTTTATTTCATCTTGTAATTGAATTAATAACTGCTATTATGATTGACCCTAGTATTCAAATATATTTGCAATAATAAAATTAGCTGCTTATCACAACATCAGTGCTACTACTGTTTGTATTAATCAGTTATTTTCGACTTCTTGGATAAAAAGGGAAGAATTGATGATTACAAACATAAAACACAACATAGAAGTGACTGACATAATTTATAGGAAAAAATTGAAAGTAAAAATAATTGATTACATGACTACATCAAGAACATTCCATCATATATTTTTCCATCCATTTTTGTTCCTGGCTTTATAAACAGTTTTCATTATTTCAGGTAAAGTTAAGAATAAATTATGCGATACATGGTGCCTTCAATACCCCGTCCCCCACCACTCACACACACACTGAGTTTGAGGCGCTTCTTCATAAGTTATGTTGATTGTCTATATTAATATAATATTATTATAAAGTGCTTCTTACTTTCTAAAGTTGAAATTGGAGTACTTGATGTAGTTGATACTGATTCATTGAAGACAGCATTAGAACAGGGACGACTACTAACATAAAATGTAACTTCAGCTAGGTAGACTCGTTGAAGTGCATGATTGAAATTTAAAGATATTATTGGATCTGTAGTTGTAAATCCATCAGATACACATGCTCTGACCAGATACTCACAAGATTGAGGAATATCATAAATACCACCAAGAGTCGAGTCATCGCTACTACGAATGCTAATACTGTTAGTTCCAATTCCTCTCATAGAACAGCTAAACATAACCACTTCAATAGTTCCTACACCCACGTAATTATCTACTCCATTAAAATTAAATGTAATACTAGAAGATGTAGATGTGTCAAGTGTTAGTAGTTGAGTTGCCCACATGTCTCCATCTAGTCCAGTTAGTGTGGGAATATTACCATCAAATAAAACACTACTACGTGGAGTATTACATACTCTACCAGAATCTGACACATTAGAACAATGACCAGTGGCAGTTGAACCTCTCTCTGATTTAGCAACAGGATTCACTGAATAGGAACCTGGATACACTATAGAAAGTGAAATTTACTTAAATAATTGATTTTCTGAGTAACTTTTGCTAGTTGCTATTGGTTGTGTATGACCACTTTTAAGATTCAGAGAGGCTATAATTTTGCAATTTTAATAGTTTTAAACTTTTAGTAAATGTTGGGGTACATTAAAAGCACTATTAAGACAAAACAAGGATATAAATGCAATATCTTTAGCTATATTTCTGGTCTATTTTGTAGTACATCAATATTGATGCACCTCAAGTTAAGAAATCTAATGTTTCTTTATAATATTTATTTCCACTTTGCTTTGACAAAATTAGGAGATGCTCCATGGCTCAAGAAGAAAGAGCTGAAATAAGGAATGGCAGGGGATAAGAAAAGTTGAGATAGTTCAGGATAAAAGAGAGCAGGAGAGGGTAACTGATGTAACCTTAACCAAACGTATATGATGATAATAATGAATAAAAAAATATTACTTGCTATTGCATTCCTATTTTGCAATATGGAAGTGCACCATCTGTAATTGTCGTTGTTGTTGTTTTTCATTTATAAATAACTTTTTAACTTGAAATGTACACAATATACATACATTTATACTTGAAGTACATTATTTAATAGCTTACTTTGAGACAAGGTAGGAATTATTTGGACTGCATAAATCACAATAATCTATTGCAAAAAAAACGTACAAACATTTTTTAATGATTTAGGATAATTACATTTTACAGCACGGATTCACAAGAACACATATACACTGCACTAACACAAACATTCATTTATTAATTACTAAGAAAATGCCGTATTATTGACATGGATAGGATTTAATATTGTACTATTGTTTCAAATACACCATAGTGAAGCATATGTTCAAAATTATTGGAAAATGTAATATAAAATTATAATATATTGTTCGCAAGTGGCTGACATTTTGATCATGTGGGAATTACTACAGTAACCGATTATTGTGGCATATATCCAATACTTAGAAAAACACATTGTTTTTGCTACAACCAGTTAAAGAAAATTATGTAGAGAAGAGAAAATACAACACCTAACTTAATTTATATTGAAGATGTAAGTAATAGCACACAACAATTACTGCTTTGTATATGTAGCCAAGTAGCAACACAATGAACCACTAATTTACAAACAATAATTTTTATTGAATAACGAGCATTATTTCTAAACTTTGAAATAGAATTAAAAATATTATATAATAATATTAACCCTTCCAATACTGAATTGATGGGTGGATTAAAAAGGAAACAGGAACTGCAATATAGATGAACAGCTACTAAATTATCCTGGTAATTAATATTAGCCTAGTAGTATTAATTAGATATAAAATTTCACAGTACGTTTCAGCTCATAAACCTTCTTCAGTTGTGAGGTATGACCGTTTAAAATAAAATAAACAATGAAATTGTCAACAAGACTATATAATATGTTGCTGGTAGGTCAAGGTAGGTAGAGTTGAGCTTGATGACTTTGTCTAGATTAACGATTCTGCTAGCCTCCAGTGGAATTAATTGGGGACTATTTTTCACAACTTTCAATTCACTCCAGTTTACTCTGTTTGACTTTTTCTATGCAGTATGGATAAGCCATTTTATCATCCATTAGATAAAGGCCTTGAGCTCAACTCCACCTTTACTCTGTTCCTATTAAAACTTTGTAGCATCAATGTTGACCGAATGGCTACCTTTTTTTTTTGACAATTTAATTTTTTTTTTTTTTTTAATGATCATACCTCACAACCAAACAAGGCTAACAAGCCGAAACATACTGTGAATTTTGATATTCAATTAATGCTACTAAGTTAATAAATATTAATTAATAATTACCAAAAAGTTATTAATAGTAACAATGAAAATCTACTACATTGTTAGGTACTAAATTATTTTGAGGACAATTCAAAGTCAAATATAACTTCTATAAATTCATTCAATCTTTCACAACTAGCTTTGTCTGGTGGCTGTTGGCAATTAGATCATGAGAGAATTATTACAATATTTATAGGAAACTGTAATTCTGTATTTTTTCAATACTTTACAAAAAATATTTGTGTGGGCCTAGCATAGCCTCCACAAACTGTCGACAAAATATTTATCTGTACTCCACATGCACTTTATTTTTGTAAAGCCTCGCTGACCACGTGCAGCCAGATGCGGTTCATGCCCGTGCCAAATGTTATTATTAGTAATGTATTCTCTTGTTTTGTTCTCAGTTATTTCCTAGTTTGAATGTCTGTTATTGTCGAACCAGTGAAGTTTTACCTACCGACCCACCTCAGCCAGCCGATTATTCAGATTACATAACATCGAGTTATCTTCTTGATAATCCAACAACACAAACGTTACTGCCACAAGGTCACTATTCCAACAACAAGCCTTGTACAGGGCAGACAACACGGCAGCAAAATCCTTCCCATTTGGTCTCCTCATTGGCTACATAGCTCTAAAGTCTGAATTTACAACTTGGGCTGACTTTCCCAACTGCCATAGTCAGTGCGAGTGAGATCAACATTGTTAAGGAGAGAAAAGACAACACCAAAGCAAACATGTATTAGGAAAAGATGCAAGCAATAGCACTAAACTTTAATGCTGTGTACACATAGTCAAGCAACGCAATGAACCAATAATAATTAATAAACAAAATATACCTTGTATTGAATTATGAGCATGATTTTAAAACTTTGAAACAAAATTATAAAATGTTAATAATAATTAAAAGTCAAAAATAGTATAGTATTTTACTTAAACTTTGAAGATACCTGCATAAACTGAGCATAGTCTAAACCATTAGGCTATGTATAGTATACAAAAAATCACACCCTAATGACATTTGAATATTTGGTGTGTTTGCACATACAATTGCTTATGCGAGTATTTAAATCCCTAAACTAAAGTGTAGGGTAGTAAACTGGCCATAAAAACCTGTGTACTGAAAGGACTGCTAGTCAAACTCATAAAAATTGTCTATGCTAGTTGTAATTGTAAGTTTTTGATTTTTACCTTTGTGAAATTTTATTTTAATAACAGACTTTGAGATAAAAATTCACAAAGGTAAACTACAGGATACTTGAATTAATTTTGTTCACAAACCACTTAAAGTTGCTTTTTGTTAGGAACTTTTGTTTTCCTATCACTACGCTTCCATTCTCTCAGGTCTATTGTTAGTATAGTGTACAAATTTGAAGTTATGGTCCATAGCAACTACCAATTAAAGTTAATTATATTGTAGTCCATAGGCAGTGGGAGACAAACCATACAATTTGGTCAAGTTAGCATGTATTGCTGTGATAGTGATTATTTTTGTCGTACTTCTTTTTTTAGTTTAATGTTCACACACATATTTCTCCCAAAAGTGAGCTCTAAAGGACTAAGACACAGTATAATTGTGTCTACTCTAGTACCTTCTCTATACAGAAACATAATGTCCCTTTATTGTTGCTGTTTTGAAACGTTTCGAACTTTACTATAGTTAGGATAGTAATGAGCAACAGATGTCCAGAATAACCTTGTTTCTTTTCAAACCAGTACTGTCACTTAGCTAAGTAAGGAACCATTATCATCACTAAACCTGTAAACACAATCTAGCTATATCACACAACTCACAATATAGTCACTAGTTTTCAACTTACTAGAGTAATCATGATCGTAAGCACGGACGATCAGAACAACTTGAACTTCAATATTGTTTATGCCGCTATATTGGAGAAAGAGGTGTGTCTTTTCGTCGTACGCACATTAGCAATTTTAACGGGTAGCTAGATGCTATTAGGCTAAAATCGTTGCTGTCATTATTCTTATTCAGTTTTAGGTAATTTTGAGACATCTACCTCAAAAAAAATTATACACCTATCTGCCCGTAAGTGTAACACCAGACTATGGATCATTCAAAACATAATTACCAGTCACTACATTTACATACAGCATATATAGTAATAGCAAACAGTTTCACAATAATTAACAATAGAACAAACATAGTAGAGTCTAGAGATATAACTTAACACACCTCCTCTTCAGATTTAATGGATATCAATGCACAATATTTAGCATTCATCAACTTTTCATCAATACTATTCTTAATAAATATTTTGTCTATTGTAAAATTAGAAGTGTCAAGCAGCTTAAGGCACCGTTAATACAAATAATAATATTACTAAATTCATTTAATAGTTAAAGTAGTCAAAGAAGGAAAGTGAACAGGAATTACCTGTATTTACCTGTGATGTGATGTTCTACTTTGTACCTATAGTGTTTTGTATAATATTGTGCTACTTCTATGCTAACGAGCCACAAGATTCAGAAATAGAGTTTGTAATGTCCAGCAAAAATGTGAAGAATTATTATCCAAGTATGCAAAAAGGCAATGGGTTATTTATACCAAAATGAACCTCACTATATCAGTGCTTATTATTTTAGCTCTCTACCCTTTAACCATCAAGCATCAACAACTTGTAATAAGACATAACGAGGAGAAATCTCCGTTGACACAGAAGAAAATCAGATTTACAGAATGTTATACTGGAACTGTATGAAAATTATTTGCACTGTAAACAGGATTGTTTTGAGTCCAAAGGTACTCTCCCACATTAATCATACTGTGACATTTGGGACAAAAATACACAACTATGGATGCTGATATTGAAACTATTTACACTATCTATCGAGTAGTTTATTTTTTATTTAAAAAGTAACATATGCAATACAAACAACAGCGTATTGATATCAGTATATAAATAAGCAAGATGTTAATAAATTATAAAGAAAAAACAAAAAGCAAGTGTATGTAATAATTATTCATCAAGTTGAATAACTGATTAGCCCAAGCTACAGCACCAATAATCTTGGTTTAAGATAATAAAGTATTCTAGACCAATTATTTTGTGCTGAATTTGGATATGGTAATTGTCAATGATAAAACATTGACCATTTTGTATCAAATTGAATAAAAGAAAAAAGTATCTCAAATGTATTTGAACTAGCAGGTACCCTACCACAGTGGCATTGGACATAGTGCAAGTTAGAATTTAGCATAGTTTATATTATTGCTCAGCTAAGTGAATGGAATCGACGAGTAAAGGCAGCAGTAATTTCAGGTGTAGAGGATAGCATATTTCTACAATAAAAATATATGTCATATTTTTGTGCAGCTCACTAATTAAATGAAAGTGTGTAAATCTTATAGCCAGTGAAAGCAGGAAAATAAGCAACATAATATTAGTAATTCACTGGGGAACATTCTTAATTATAAGTCTGTACATATTTCATGTTCAACTCAGAAAGGAAGATGTATAAACAGTCATAAAACTATGTAGTAATTATTTATTAAACAAATACATGTACACTATTACACATTTTAGTCTTGCATGAAACCACACTCTTTAATCTAGGCAACTGTGTGCAAAGAATTAACACTAGTGCTTAGTCTACTCCCGTCCTCTTGGTAGTTGCCTCGGTGCTACCAGGGTTCACAGATAGCCACTCTGGGTATAACCTAGATTTTATTTTAAAAGTTCATTCAAAGTCGTACACAAAGCAGGACTGAATACAGAACCAACACATAATGACAGTGATTATTATATCATATACTTAGCTAAGTCTGAAACAAACATACAGACTATTGAATAGTAATCTCCACATTTAACACTTCCATAGAAACAAAGTTAACAAAACCTATTCATTAGTAATCACAACATTCAATACATTTATACACACAAACTAATTGTTAAGTATTTCAATACTGAGCATCTTTTCCTCATTTATACTTCTCTTTTCTTCTCTTTAGGGACTGCTAGCCCCACTGCAACACACAACACAAGTACTTTGACTAAGTTATATTAAATTTAAGCAGAAGCAGCACAATTAAAATTTGGAAATGTCTGAACTAAAAATAAACATCAGAAATAAATTCTACTATGTAATACATTTCCTTCCTTATTTGCATTGTTGCAATGTATTCGGACTCCAACTTTGGCATGAGGATTAATTTTGCTGGATCTGATAATTTTTATGGTAAACATTTTAGATTTTAACAATTTCCCCAATTATCCGAAAATTGCCAAATGGGCAATAATTTTATTAGTAAAAATACTTCATACGACTCTACATTACTTAGCCTAATGTGTCAATGGGACTACCCACTAGACTATTTAATTTGGACGTTGTCTTATATACAGTATTTCTACACTTTTCTTCTTTATGTAGGTACTAGGATTTTTTAGGATGATTTACTGTACTTCTTGAAAACAAAATTGTAGTCTTTAAGATAATGGAATACAAGTTTCATATGAGTTTTAACATAAATTTACAAACAATAAAATATGTTATTGAAGCATCATGCACAAAATACATACATACCAATACACAGCTATATAATATAGAACAAAAAAAACTTGATCAATTCAAATGACCATATGCAGAGTTTCCTTGTAACTCAATATTTGAAGAATTACCTTTCTTGTACACATGAATTTCATCATTATATTACTGGGTTAGTCGAATTATCATGTATTACTCTTCTATTAGAACAAACTTGTGTTTTCATAATCAAGTATTTCGCCAATAATAGCACATACATACTACGGCTCCCGTGATATTTCCTATCACAAATGGAGTCACACTGGCTGCAGCTGTATAACGCACTTTCAGACCCTCCCCACAACAATATTTCTGAATTAACAGCTGACATAAGAGTGTTATGGTTTCCCACATCAGCACACTCAGCTAGTTATTATAATACATTAACAATGTTATAGCTTCATGGAGCAATCCTCACAACAATGTGTTCCCCTGTGTCTGTAACTTTAGATAACTTAGTAATGGAATAAGTGAAACAAAATACATTGACCACATACTATTTTAATCATCCAATATTTTGGAAAAGATGTGTGTGCACAGCAATGGCAGTAGACCTTGTTGATAACTTACTGATTCACTTAAATTCTATCGAGCCATCTATCAATATCACAGTTGAGTGATAATGCCAAAATGACGGACTCTAGAACATCGGTCAAAAGTACATCAATGAGCATTGAAATTACTAAACATCAACACATACAGTTACTCAACATGCAAATCACCAACATCATCACATTGACTGGAAGAATGCGAAAATAGTAGATCACAAGCAAGAATTGCACAAGAGATTTTATTCATAGAGTCCTGGCAAATCGGAATGAGTGGACCATCAAGGAATAGGGATACTTGATTTCCAGTAAATAACTGACAGACAATAATGTAGCTTCTAGCTAAATCTTTCTTATGTTATAGCTTTGTCATGACTACATACTTTATTATAGATCTGTCATAACAAAGTTCCTAAGGACATTGTTTTGACTTCACTAAAATAATTATCCACACACTGATAATGACCATTAAAAATGGTTGAATTTTTTGTATTTTTTATAAAAAATACTTATGAAAATTGAACTACAGAATATATGGAATAAAATAGTATCAGACATTCTTATACACAGAAGGAGTTACAACCGATAGGTATAAAACACTACACAATTTATAGGTATACCAGAGGCCCATGATTTCAAAATTTACTTTAGTATTTAACCTTCTGTACTCAGATAAACATAAATTTATCTTTTAATGAACAAGTAAGCATGAATGCCTATAAAATCTACATTTTATTTCTCTACAAACAGTATTGCTGTTAATATTAGAAGATGTAAATGTGTTGAGAATTTGTAGTTGAGTAGATCACATGTCTCCATCTAGTTCAGATAGTGTGGGAATAATACAATCAAGTAAAACACTACTACATGGAGTATTCCATACTCTACGAGATCTGAAACAAATCTGATAATAATGATACCTATCCTGGCATAATTTGGGAATTCTCTTAATTAAGTCACACGTATTATACATTTCATCCCAAATGTACGTATACAATGTATTATATCATAATTTCTTCTTACTTTTTGAGGTTGATACTGAAAGAAGAGTACTTGATGTAGTTGATACTGATTCATTTAGGACAGCATGAGAACAGGGACGATTGCTATTATACAATATTACTTCAGCAAAGTAGACTCGTTGAAGTGCATCATTGAAGTTTTGGATTTGTAATTACAAATCCATCAGATATACATGCTCTGACCAGATACTCACAAGACTGAGGAACATCATGAATAGTAGCAAGATCTGATTAATTACCATCACCACGGATACTAATACTACTTGTCACTCCTATTGCTCTCATTGAACAGCTAAACACAACAACTTCCATAGCAACTATACCAACGTAATTTATTAATCCTTTAAAGTTAAATGTAATACTAGAAGATGTAGATGTGTTGAGTGTTAGTAGTTGTTTTCCCACATGTCTCCATAATACCATCAAATAAAACACTACTACGTGGAGTTTTACATACTCTACCAGAGTCTGACACATCAGAACAATGACCAGTGGCAGATGACCCTCTCTCTCTGATATAGCAGGAGATTCACTAAATAGGTGCCTGGATAAACTATTAAGGAGTAAAATTTGATATAATCAAATTTCTATTTCAGTGATAGTTTTATTGGCATAACTATATATTTTTAGGTAAATTAATGTACAGGTGCACCCTAAACAGTTGCATAGATTTAATATGTTGTACATTTCTGATTTATCTTGAAGAACATAAAATTTATAACTATTGATTAAGAAATCAAATATTCTGATATACTCACTTCCATTTTGCTTAGCAAATATGATTGCAGGAAATCAAGAAATAGAAATACTTATTTCTACAGCTTCAATTTAGACTATACAATGATACATTATTATAAACATTGTGCATTTTTACTATAATAGTTTATTCTGAGACATGATAGGAATTATCTGGAAGCCATAGACCTCAATAACAATCTATTTGCAAGCAAAATGAAAGTATATTTTTTATTTTAAGATGAAGGTTTTCTAGTACAGCTAAAAATATCAACAGCACAAAACGTGCACAGCATGTAAAGTTAAAGACTAAATTTTCTTTTGGTTTTGTCAATCATTGTTATTACAAGCAAAATTTTCTTGGAAGACTTACAGATAGTAGTTTAATTTTATATGTTGGTAGTAGCAGTATGTAGATCGGAAAGGAAATTTTTTGAGGTCTATTGCTGCTAGTGTTTGTGGCATATTTTTTTTTACTTTCAACAAATTGTTTTTGCTATAACTACTGTTAAAGAAATAACATGTGAACGAATACAACAACACCCAATTGAACATATATTATGAAAAGTTAAAAATAATAGCACAGAAATAGTACTAATTTGCATATGTAGCCAATATATATACAAAATATAATATTGATGTCGTAAACAAAACATTATATTGAATAAATATCATCAACAAAATTATAAATATTATTAATACATAGGTAGTCTACTATTCATTTTTAACTTTGGAAGATGCATAGACCAAACATAGCCAAAACCATTATAAAGATAATAGTGAGAATGTCTGTTATATTAGCTACATATTTTCTTTAAAGAAACATAACATTCTTTATTCTCGAAACGGTGTAGTTCTTTAGTTATTGCATAGCAGGTGGCCAGAGTAGCCACACTAATGTTTTTTAAACCAGAGTCAAACTTTACTATAGCTAACTACTGTCGTCATGTGTTTACCTATAAATACTATCTACCTATATCACTCTACCGCCAATTATAGGTGCAGGGTTTTCAACTTACTAGAATAACCATGGCAGTGGGCACTGAGAAGTTGAAGTTTACTTAACCCTCACTTTTCTGGGACACCTCGAATTACAATAATTTTTACGCCACAAAACATGCATCACTAAATTCATATACAACTGACTGGAGGGAATTAATTGTGGTTTACTAAAACACAGATGTTCAGTGATGAGCTTAAAAGTGCATGTTTACTTAAGTTCTCAAACCTTTCAATATTATATTCATTAATTGCAGCTAGCAAGTTTACCATTTCTGCTGTTTTATTGTTAAATAATAAGTAAATAATTTTTATTTTTTTTAATGATGCTGGTAACATTACGCACATAACAAGCAGTTTATTCCTCACTAAGTAAAGTGTTCATCTTTACCAAATGGTACTGTGTTTAAAAAAAAGTGCACAGATAACGGTTTCAAAACACAGTAGAGTTATCATGACTATCTGCTGACAAGGCAGCAAGTAAAAAGTTAAGGGCACTAAAATAATGCTAGTCTGCAAAACTTTGTCAAACAGTACATATCATACCAAATTAATAATTTATGCATTTATCAGTGAACAATGCTAATGGGAACAAAAAAATTGATATAATTAATAGTCTAATGTATAATTTGCCATAAAAATATGTTCTTTGTTTATTCAAAATAATCTTTTAGTAAGCTAAAAATGTTATTACATTTATTGAAATTGAATTTATCATACATAAAAGTATCGTGTCTATTATGACAGCAATTCTAAGGCAATTAATTGTATTTACAAAGTACCTTCAGCTAAGTTGGTAGAATGGCCCAGCCACTCCCCCACACTTCGAACACCCACTCATATTATCACTCAGTTTATTATTAGCATGCATCAGTTACTTGTTTGTACTTATTCCCATGCACTGGTCATTCACTCAGAACAAGTCATTCCCACTCATCACCCTCTTACATCACATATTTATATCTCTCCATGCATTGGGCATGCTCAGGAGGGTTCTCTATTAAATAGGCCATCATGTGCTTGCTTCTTTTGAGTTGTACTATCATGCCTTAACTAACATTCATTTTTGATAGGATTAAACCTCTGTCAACTTGGGGCCAGCCTTGCCACCACAGTGAGTAGCAATTAACATGTTTTGAAATGGAGAAAAATTAAATGGGAAGCACAATGAAAAAATGTTCCTACAGTTGCTGTGATTTTCTGGTACTTTTATGTGAAATTATAACCCAGAAAATGAATATCATTTAAGAAACACTCACCTTACAGATATAACCAAATCTTAGCTACTTCCTCTTGTGGGTGGAGCTTAGTGATGACAAAGATAGGGGAACAGCTGAGCATGGTTTGTTTAGTGAGCTTATGGCTGTGTGCTTGTCTTTAGTTTCAGATTCCAATGGAATGCTTCAAACAGTGATAACTCCGACTGACTTGCTGATACATCATAGTTAGTGGAGTGAATTTTTTGAGAAGATACTTATTCAGTTGCAGTTATATTGTGAAGCATGCATGTGTTGTAGGGAAACAGATGATCCCAACAAAACCTGCATTAAACAACATCCTTGCTCCAGACCTGTATGCCTCAATTTATGGGTACTTCTAGGTTCATACTTTAAGCAGTGGCAGTAACATGAATTAAAAATAACCAGTAACTGGTCCTTAATCATTTTATCTTGTACATCAAGTAGTGTTTAATTGTGTATTTAATCACTCGCTATTCAGTTTATCATACTCAAAATCAGTTGTTGAAGTTGTATTATGTCCTGTGTAAATTTTTACTTAGAACGATTGAACTCCATAGTTTATTGATTAAAATTTATTTAAGCTACTACAATAAAATTCTAGGGATAACCATGGTATTTAGCTCAGTAAGTCTAATATATCTAATATAGGCATCTATTTATGTGAATCTTTATAGTGTGTATACTATGAAATATATACGCACAGCGCGTTGCGTCAAGAAGATGCAGTGGAGTAGGAAGTGAGAAGTGGGGGAGAATCCCCCAATAATTTTTTGGCAAAATAAAATGTGATTTTTTTGTATGAACACCAGCAAACCACAAAACACAATGTCCTTGGAGCCCACCCATGTCTATTCATCTTCCTACACTACTGAGAATGGTATTGTATGTCGGTGGCTGGGAAGGAACATTCTAGTCATACTACTGTCATGATTTGAGACTGGTGTTCTGTATATACCTGCTTTGAGTGGTGCCACTCTTGGATGCTTGTATTAATACATTATGCACTATTTGGTTTATTGTTGTTGTAGCTGTTTCCTAATTCTTCCTTTTCACTACACATGCATGCCACCATATATTTATGTCCACACATAGCCCAATTACATGCAAGCAATAATGTGCATGTTTTTTGTTGCACCACATGAATTGAAAATCCCAGCTAGAATGTTGCTATAAACATCTTTGTTATCTGACATATCCACTGGATTCAATTATCTTATTTGAGACACTTAATTTATGAGTTGGTAATGGTTGTATTTGCAGTGTTTCAGTTTCATGGTTACATTAGTATTAGTTAGTATTACTTATTATGGAGGTGTAGGCTAAAAACACAAAATCAGCTTATTTTTTCTGCAGATTGCTTCACTTTTCACAAGATGCTCAGTTGGATTGCTCATAGGTGATGGCAACTTTGCTCTGGGCTGCTTAATACTAATCTCTGCACTGTAAACCAAAAGGTGTGTAGTTCACACCAAATTAAGCGTGAATCACTTGTAACAATAGTCACACCAAAGTATGGTGTGATGCGCACACCTCATCGTTTGGGTGTGAAGTACACACCAAATTTAGCGTGAATTCTCACCACAATCACTATGAACTCATACTTACATTAATGCTGAATTATTTTAAGTTACATTGATTCTAGTAATACATAACACTTTTTTTCCAAAAAGAGATTGGTGTAATCCCAGATCTCATTAATCAACGACTAAAAACTTACTCAACGCTCTTATCTAGCACACAAGTGTACAAAACATTTATAAGGTAGATTACAATGATAATAGCATTGGTTTTTGCCTGCACATGAATATAATTAATGTTCGGTAAAGGGTCCATGCTATTCCATTGAGTGTGAATTTCACACTAAGTGTGCATTCACACTACGAAGAAAGTGTGAAGGACACACTATGCATAGGTGGTGGGCATTCACACCACCAGTTTGGTGTGAATTTGGTGGGTTTTCACGCTATAATTTTTACAGTGTGTTGTAAACACTAGATATTGTTAAAAAAATATTTACTATGCTAACAATGATGTAACAGTGCAAGTAAGTCAGAGTCATCACTGGTGACATCTGAAGCATTAACATTTGTATAATTCACATAGGAGTAAGGGGGCAATATTTTGAACCTCTTATGCCTTGCTATATATTAATTATAATTATTAGACAGATGACAGAATAATTAGACATTTTAAAGAAGTTTTGCTCATGTGAATAATTGAATTAGTTCCATAATTATTTTGAAGATAATCAATATATATTCATAATTGGCACAAATATTTTTGCATGAGGGTACACTCTATCAAGCAGAGGTTTGTCCTTATCTTGTTATGCCCCACCTCCTATCCCACCCCAGTTAAGAAATTTGATTTGAAGTACTATTAGACTCAGCTTGAGCTATATGAAATCTGGCACTGCTGGTATACAACCATTTGCCTCTGATGAGCTGTAGTCTGATCTATACTGGCTGCTTTATTCTGCCTCAGACACATCAGATATTGCTAGCAAATTAATACAAGTCCATTGGCTTCCTTAACAAACTTAGCCAGAAAAATTACTATTTAAGAAGCCTTCACCTTGGAGATATAACCAAAATCTTAATTACTTCCAGTTCTGGGTGGGGCTTAGTGGTGATGCAGATAGGGAAATAGTTGGGCTTGGTTTGTTAAGTTAGCCTATGTGTTTGTTTTAGTTACCAATACAGATAGTGGAACATCTGGGCTTATATTTTCACATAAAACTACAAGAAAATGCCAAAAAAACGGGAAATATATTTTCATCATGCTTGCCCTTTAATTCTGATCATAGTTGGGCTTAATTTTCTACATATTGTTCAAACTATATATTTTGCTAAAGTAGCTGTCTAAAACACAACACAAAATGAATACACAAATTAAACATTGATTTGATGTAAATAATATATTGCATCACAAACAGGAGTTTGACATGAAATTTATACAACAGAGGACTGGGGCCTAAGAAGAGAAAATTTTTTATACAGACAGAATAATGTGGTGCAAATGTTTTATACCATGGTTCTAGGCTGTAGGAAACACACAAAAATCAATGATTCATTTAGTAACTTCCTTTAGTGATGGTATTTACTTCAAATTGAGCAATCTGATTAGACAGCTTGAATGAACCTTTGTTAAAGATTATGCAGTAGTACACTACACTCACATTTTAGGAGTAGCTTAAGAAACATAGGGAAAGTATAAAAATTTGCTTTATTACAACTACTTGGTGTTGACATTTGCTCATAATAGATAGTATAGTTAAAGGAGATGCAAGAATTTATGCTTAAAATTGCATAAAGTGAATACATGATGATTATATTAATTAATATAATTAAACCACAAAATAATTCTCCAGTTTGTAGATGTGCAGGCTTGCTTTATTGGTTTCACCTGTCAGCTTGAACAAAATCCATTCTTGCATTCTGAAACTGAAGATTCTTTGCTTTTGCACAAAAACAAATTGTGTAGAACAGCATTTTGTAGCTAATATACACTGTTGAGTGTAAGCTATAAAAACCAAGCGTTCTCAAGAAAAGTGCAAATTTTCTTAAGTACATAATAGGCTGTTTCTACAGAAGTGTTATCTACGTTTACTGAACTATATAAAATTTCACGATTGAATTATTCCATGCTTCTCTCACTGGTAACATAATACCAAGTCATCAGTGGAATAATTACGCCTACCTAGACTGGGCGAGGTTCAAATTCTTAGTTGCGGCACAATATTCGGGCGTACACTGCCAGTTAGAATTGCTCGGGGTCTTTAAGCTCTCAGTTTATGGAATAGTCTTCCTGGTGACCTACAATGCATCAGGTATGCTAAAGGTTTTGTTTCGTAGCAGCGAAGCTAGATTTAACCAGGCTATAACTACTTAATTATAAGGAATTAAGTGATATGTGTTATGGAGACACTCATTAAGGTTTAAGAAAAATCAGCTATACGAAACAGCTATGAATTACCAGGATGCTGGAAATCTATAGCGATATGTATTTGATGAAGAGGAAAGAATTTATGTTATTATGTTACTATTATAAGGAGATAAGGTCAACATAATTATATGTATCTGAGATTGTTATGTAAATATTAGATGTGGATGGAGTCTGCGTAATAATAATTTAGTTAATCAATATAGGGTTAATTTCAAGAAGTAGCCAAAAAGCTAATGTTCATGAACAGGAATGCATTGGCAAAATTAAATACATGAAAATTGAATACATGAAACTATATTAACTACAAGATAATACAATATGAGCTGTTCTAATGTTCTCATAATCCACTAACTTATAATGTACACAGGATATAATTAATCCTATATTATTATGCTTGAAATAGATAATATTTGTGGTGATCATGTCCTCATTGCTGGCTCCTAGCTTATCTCAGAGTAAGTCCTATGTTTACTGATCTACATTTCAAGAACCAATAGAGTTATATTATTATTGACATTTTTTTTCTTTAATTTAAACTTATCAATTCAAGTTTGTTGTCTAATTTTGTTTATTTTAATGTCAAATGTCATATCAATAGCTGTGCACATAAATTATGTACACATTTAAAAATGTTCACAATTATGACCTGGAATGCCACACAAACAATAGTTTATTTTTTTTCTGTTTTAGAGTTTGAAAGAAAATGAATAGTTTGGTATTGAGATAGCAGCAAAAGGTGGAGAGTGCATAGTAATAGCCTAAACGATTAATTGTATTTGCCAAATAAAACAGAGAACACCTATTTGAAGATACAATGTCCAGACTATTACATGAATTCATGTTTAGGTACACTTACTGACATGTACTAACTTGATTAGCATTACGTGATACCATAGACTATTAGCATAAAAACATTTTCTATGAATGTGTTCAAAAGCCTAACACATAATTAGAAGTTGTACATTTTTAATGAAACAGATGAGGAAGTATAATGTCTGAATGTAGTAGCAAAAGTAATTTTTACAGTTTATTCAGTGATTGTTTCAACCCTGTGGGACAAATTCTTTTCAAATTAAAATCAATAGCAATAACCATTTTATAATTGTCTAAATTCTAAAATTTAACAATAATTTTATTTTCAAGAAGTGCAATTATTTATGTGTTTTATGACAATGAACAGTTTATCCAGGTTCCTATATTACAACCTCTCACAAGATGACTACATGATTGTTCTATTGTGATAGTTCCTATGGTATTTGATACATCACTGCAACCATACATTGCTGAAATATCATTCATTAGTAACTCAGCTCGTCAATGTACAATGCCTATTGGAGAATTACCAAATACTGTTGTAGACACTGTGGGGGTTCACGAGAATGCTTGGGGTTTTAATCTCAAGCCTAGTGCCCCTGATGAGTAGAGCTGCCACCAAGTTGTTCCGTAGGTAAGGGTAGAAGTATTAAGTAGCTACCCTTTACGCGATCCAGCACCCGTGGTCGGAGGTTAAGTGTTAATTTAATTCCGTAAACAGATGCGCAGACACAAATGATAAATGAAGAACAGAACTAACTGAAATACTACACTGATACGACACATTATATTCACCCATATTGCACACGGCACTATGCACACGACACACAAACACGTGGCACACGCTCCGCACAAACAAGTAATTAACAACTACATACGCATGATATACACTCAGCACAACTCAATACAAGAAAGTTCTAGTACTGTCACTTTTCCACTCTGCTGTCTATATTCCCACCGCTGCTGTCGATGTTCGGTCCCACATCTCCCCCTCCTGTGACTACAGCCTCGCCTGTTGTCAACAATGACTGGGAGTGAACATCCTTCACACGTTCTTGATCTTGCATGTTCTCATGATCTTCCCAATTCCTTCTGGACAGTCCATCTGCATGGGGAATGTCCCTCCCCTGCTTCCACACGATCCGGGACACGCGTCCCGCCAGCTTTTGACTGAACCGATGCAGCCGCACATTTAGTTTACTGGTCCCTCCCAACAACGCTAGGTTGGGTTCGTGGTCAGTTACAATGGTGACATCCGACCCCCATAGGTACACTTCGAAGTGGTATACTGCTGCGACAACTGCTAGAGCCTCCAATTCGCTGACCGAGTAATTTCGTTCAGCTCCTCTGAGCTGCCGACTGAAAAATGCCACTGGCAACTCCACCCCGTCTCTGGATACATGTAAACAGCCACCGATGCCCACACCACTGGCATCGGTGTACAACACAAACACATCTTCCACCACAGGTACAGTTAACACAATATAATTACACAGACACTCACATAGAAACCTAAAGGCCTCCTCCATCTCAGCACTCCAACGGACCTTGTGGGGAGCTTTCAGGTAAGTGGCAGGCGTCAGTGCTGACGAAAACTGAGCAAACTTGGGGACAAACTTCCTGTAGAACCCTAGGGCTCCTAGAAAGGTTTTCAAGCCTTTCTTTGTAAGTGGCTTGCCATACTGCCTCATGGCCTCACACCTTGCTTCTGGAACCACAACCTGCCCACAGCCCACTAGATGACCCAAATACCTTACTTGCTTCCTGTCCCACACACATTTCCTGAGTTTCACCGTTAATCCTGCCTCTCCTAAACACCTCAGCACACGCTCCACAGCTACCAAATGCTGCTCCCATGTCTTAGTAAAAACCAGGACATCATCCACATAGTTAACACTAACATCTGAAACAGGCCTAAGCACCTCCTCCACCACCGCCTGGAAGATAGCAGGGGCGTTTTTTAGCCCAAAAGGCATACGCTTAAACTTAAATTTGCCTGCTGGACAACCAAAGGTTGTCATCTCCTCACACTCTGGGCTCATCCTAATTTGATGAAACCCTGCTGTTAGGTCTAGGGTAGACATAACAGCACAATTGCCAGCCTTATCCATGATATCTGCAAGGGAAGGTAGGTAATATCTCCTTTGAGGAGTGATGTTATTCAACTGTCTATAGTCTATACAGATGCGGACACTACCGTCCGGCTTACTAACAGGTACAATGGGACTGCACCACTCACTATCAGACTCAACAATCACTCCACTCTCTAGCATTCTTCCTATCTCCTCCTCTACCTTTTCCCTCAGTTTGTAAGGAACCTTACGTACTGGCAAATTCACCACCTTGCTACCTTCCTCCACCTCAATCTTACACTCTCCAACCTTGCAAAGCCCTGGTCGTTCTGAAAAGAACGGCTTATTCCTCTCCACTAATGCCTCTAATTCCTTCTCATCATATCCCTCGCACTTCTCCTCAGATAGTCTATCACTCTTCCCATAGACTCTTCTCATTTCATTGTCCTCCTCAGCCACTGTAACATGGCAGACTTCTTTTTCTCTCTCAGTGAACACCTTAGTGTTACTTATATGCACCACTTTACCTTCTCTACTACTACCTTTCTTCCTCACTCTGTAATTCACCTTGTTTAGTCTTTTCACTACCTCATAGGGTCCCTCCCAGGAAGCCTCGAGGTTACTCACTAGGCCTGGCACTCTCAAGAGCACCAAACTTCCCTCACTCAACTCCCTCTCACTTCTGTTAACATTTGCCTTCTGCAACCTCTTTCTAGCCACCTCCACTCCGTTGACCATGGCTCTGTCGTGAATAACTTTGAGTCTGTCCTGCAACTTTGCCACCCATCCATGCACATCCATGCACTGGTAGCTATCTTCTAACCAACCCGCATACACCAAGTCCAACGGGCCCCTCATCTTAGTCCCAAACACTAGTTCATGGGGACTGTAGCCTGTATCTCGGTTTGGCACCTGCCGGATGGCAAACAGAGCCATTGGCAGAAACTGTGCCCAATCAACACCCTCTTCTCTGGCCTTTGCCAACATTGGCTTCAAGGTGCCGTGAAGTCTCTCAACTACCCCATTACCTTGGGGTCTATAGGGGGATGTAGTGATAGCATCGCACCCTAGGACTTCACATAGCTCCTTCATCAGCCTACTGGTGAACACCGAACCCTGATCTGTCAGGATCCTCTGTGGTATTCCAGTCCGACTGACTATAGAGACTATCCCTTCAGCTACTTCTGTGGCTGTAACTGTTCTAAGGGGGACTGCCTCAGGCCACCTAGTAGCCATGCAGCAGTATGTAAGGAGGTACTGCACACCATGCCTAGCCTTGGGCAAGGGTCATACCAGATCTAAGGCCACCGTACTAAACGGCTGTGTGACAACTGGCCTACCCTGCATACACACTCCTCTATTCCCCTGCTTGTTCATTTTACTGCACACTTCACATCCCTTAATATACTCACAGATCTCACTTCCCATACCTGGCCATGTAAACAACTTGTTGATTACCTCTCTTGTCTTTCTGACACCCACATGACTACACTTGTCATGGGCTAATTCCAATACCATTCTCCTTCTACCTTTGGGCAAGACCACCCTATTTACTACCTCATCATCATCGTCCACTACCGTATGCATAAGCACACTACTCATATACCGATAACCTCTAAGGTTCTTTTCTGCCAGCTCCCGACACACCTTCAGCGAAGCATCCTTCTCTACTTCCTTACTCAATTCCTCAACATCTGCTATCTCTTTCAACTCGGGACACCCTAACTGGTAGTCCTCATTGTCACTCTCACTTCCGTCTTCCAACAATGAAAGTTCCTTGACCTCTTTAGGTGACACAGGTTTAGCTCCTCTTTCCCCTTTCTGTACATCTCTCTTTTCTTTAGCTGCCTCTCTCTTGGCACCCGCTCTAGTAACTATATTTACTTCTTTCAGTACTTTTTCACTCTTACAGGCATCCTCCTCCACTCCGCCTCTGCCTCCTCCTGAGGTTTCGGTTTCTGTGGCACCAGATTTCTCTGGCGTCTGGGTGTCCGGGGTAACGCCAGAGTGCCCCGTGCCCATTGGTGTAGGTCCTGGCACGGCACCCAGAAGGAGATCCCTGGCTCTTCCCTTATCTAAGGGTACTGCAAACAAAACTTTATCACTGACCATCTCTTTGTTGGCCACTGCCACTACCTTATCAACAGTATGGCCCTCAAACTCAATGGGTACTCTAGCACACTGAACTAGAGTAGGCTCCCCAGTAACGCCTCTAATCCTCTCAAACTCATCAATTAGTTGTGATTCAAACACTAAGTGACCCGGTACTATGGTGATCTCGGCTCCCGTGTCAGGTGCAATAGTACAACTCTCACCATTAATCTTTCCACTTAGGTTGTTCTCATCACCCTGTATGGCTACCCAGTTCACTGACTTTACTGGTTTCCCTGCCTTGACTCCAGCATGCTTAGCAGGATCGGCCTCTTTCCTGTGCAGTGCTTTGCTGGTGCACTCCCAAGCCTTGTGCCCGGTTTCATTGCACTTATAGCAAATGGGCAAAGGCCTTGCGTGTTTGCTCTCCCCAGCCTTGCAGTCAAAGCTTTTATGACCATACAGACCACACTTATAGCACTTAGCTGTTCTCCCACCTTTCACCTGGCCATCTTTCAATGTGATCGCCACTTCCATTAACTCTGGCACACTAGTTACCTTAGCCGCATTCACCACGCCCATCTCGTCTATGCCTAGGTCCTTCTCATACAGCCCCTTAATTAAAAACAGTTTAAGGTCTTCCTTCCGCTCACACATCATGCATACCCGTTCCACTAGATTGACTATATGTTTCAGTCTACTAACCCTATCCATACTCCTTGTGTCACGGTCCAGCTCTAAAAAGAGCTTGACCTCCAACTCTCGTTTGCTTAAGCCTACCCGTGCTAATAGAGCTTTCTTCAACTTATCATAGGTGCAATGTTCACCTTCTATGATCTCAACAATGTGCTCTTTAATCTTGGCTGGTAACTTGCTCAAGAGTAAGCTTTTCCAATATTTTCTTTCAACATCCAACTCTTTAAATTCTGCCTCTAGGGTTCTCACATATTTAGCAATGTCCACTCCCTCTTTGTAACAAGGAATGTCCCCTACTAGCTTGTCAATACTAGGCTTAAACTTTCCACTTTTTCTTCCTTTCTTCAGCATGCTACTAAGCAAATTAAAGACACTTCTAGCAGCATCCTCATCTTCCTCATACTCCTCATCTGACTCCTCAGACCCAGCTTCCTCACTCAATACACTATGTCTAGAGCTCACTCTGCTCACTGACCTTTCCTCCCTCCTAGGTCCAGTTGCTGCACTAACTGGCCTACTGCTATGTCTGGACTCTCTACTACCAGACCTTCTCCTACCCTCTCCTCTCCTGGTCACACTAAGTGATCTAAGGGTATCCTCTGTCTCCTCTGAGACCTCACTAGCGGGCTCTACATCCACTCGCTTGGATGCCCCTCCCTCTCCCAAGACTTCGTCATGGGACCTTAGACTATACTCACTAGCCTCTGCTGACTCCTTTCCTGAGTCCTTGCCTCCTTTCTTGCTCTTTGCCTGCCCTTTCCTTCCAGACATCCCCACAAATCACATCAGAGTACCAAGAATATGGAGACCTACAGGCAAAAGAAAAATACAATAAAGCACTGTCACAACACAGTAACAATACAACAAACAACAGTTCGGGGGTGTCTTTCGTCCAGCGATAAAGCAGAGATTCAGACGTTGGTAGAGTAAATAGCGTTGATGTTCGCAGATCCTGGTGTATCTTCCAATTAAAGACCACCGCTGCCGCCAGTTGTGGGGGTTCACGAGAATGCTTGGAGTTTTAATCTCAAGCCTAGTGCCCCTGATGAGTAGAGCTGCCACCAAGTTGTTCCGTAGGTAAGGGTAGAAGTACTAAGTAGCTACCCTTTACGCGATCCAGCACCCGTGGTCGGAGGTTAAGTGTTAATTTAATTCCGTAAACAGATGCGCAGACACAAATGATAAATGAAGAACAGAACTAACTGAAATACTACACTGATACGACACATTATATTCACCCATATTGCACACGGCACTATGCACACGACACACAAACACGTGGCACACGCTC
>WLWD01003543.1_pt1 | contig 54964 bp, 48 predicted proteins | sample 6712731 | NCBI WGS metagenome assembly WLWD01 (sample SAMN12718690, study PRJNA576275) | sponge metagenome | isolation source: marine sponge | host: Mycale hentscheli | place: New Zealand: South Island, Marlborough, Capsize Point | collected 2014-11-01 | reverse complement strand
CACTGACCTTGGAGCTGTGATCAGCACCTGGTACCTGGATGACTCCAGCCACCATGTCTGTCTCGGGTAACCCGAGTGGGCACAGCTTCAGTAAACCAGGCCTGTATACTCCCATCTCACCTGCTTTCACTGCACACTGGAGTCTAAGTAGACTCCAGGAACACAATCTGGGTAGTGGTTGTCGAGTAAGGGGAGAGTGCCCCCAGCAGTTGTTAATAAGTGAGAGACCACATGCCCAGGTAAGAAGACCTGAGCAAGGGCAGAGTGTACGTATCACACTTAGTGATTAGCTGAAGGGCTGCTTGGCCTAATAGCTGTGAGGGGCAGTACGCAGTAGTATTAGATGTTGAATGACAGGCAGCCTGCCCTGGACAGCTACATTAAGGTGGTCTGTCTGACTGTCACACCACCACCCCTCAAGGAACATGCGCAGACATAACCACAGGCTCACATCAGCACAGACTGCCAATGTGTAGGAGGATGACACCAGGTAACCATACCAATAAGGCGAATTGCAGTTAACAAACTGTTCTATGTCAGTCTACCAGTAGGTAAAGGGTCTGGCAATACTAGACTATCCCATGTTGATGTCTCCCTTTCTCTACCCACTTTCTTCCACATCAGTTCTTTTGTTAGTTAGTGGAAGTATGTGTGCATCAAAATATGAAAGAGACCATCAACTATTTTGTTTACTTTGCCATTCATTAATCTTGAGCTGATGGAAGCAAATTAATTTAATATTAGAATTCCACCATGTGTTAAAAATGTTACTGCAAACATGTCTTTCAATATTCATGCTTGTATCTACATCAGCAAGGCCAATCTTCCTAGCACATTGCCCATTGTTGTGAAATAACATGTAATGTACGTGTATTACATTGAGCGACAAATAGTTTAGTTACGTATTACAAGTGTAACATATGTAGTATTCTTCTAAATACTTATGTAAAGATGGTTCTGATGTTTCGTACTGCTTAGAAAAGTTTAGTAGAATCTTTTGCAATCTATCTTTCTTTTTCTTTTTGTTAAATTCTCAGGATTAAGCAAAACTATCTCAAATTGCAAGAAATTATTTGCTCACATAATTACGACGTGACGATAGGGGGACCTTTTCCACAACAGTTAGTACCCTATGTGAAGCCAACAGCTTCATGTTTTCTCTGACTGCCAGAACAACTATAACATCACACATTATTTCATCATTAGTATTCACGCATGCTCATTTGTTTTTGTTTTCGTGTACCGTCGTGCATCGTCGATGATTTGTTTCTTGTTTATATTTATCACCTCAACACTGTCATTGACTGTTCTTAACTGGAACTCTGATGTTACCATACCCACTAGTGGGTCTTCACTGCACTATAGTTACTCTGTTTCTGCTTAGTGTAGTGCGTGTATGCCAGGATCAATGTGATTTCTCGCATGAACACCTGCAAACCACAAAAAAAAAACCTTGCCCTTCGAGCCCACCCATACCGAATCATCTTCCTACACCACTGTTTGCATTTGCTCTTACATTTACTACTTTTACATTGTTTGTAACAAAAGGAGTCCATTTGAATGCTTTCTGACTGGCAAGCAACACCCCTTTTTTGTAATTAGAGCAAAGTTTAGTGAAGCCATCCAACATTTTGATGCCATTTGTACAGGATTCCCCTGATAGATGCGAGCACAATGTTGCAATCATAAGTACTCTCTGTATCACATGCACATACATGAACATACAGAAATGATAGTTTCAATTATTACAAATTGTGTATCAGCCCATGAGTAAATTGTAGAGCTTTTGCTGCTATGTCTGTACAAATTAAAGTTTTTGTTGTGGGGCTCATCACACCTGGCTTCCTTGTGTACAAACTCATATATTGTATACACTTACATGTGTACAGTATATAGAGTGCCATTGTGGTCTCTTTCACTCATCTTAGTAAGTGGTACTTTTCTTGTTGTTGTTTTTTTACGTTCTTACATTCATAATGTATATTTAGTTTTCTAATTAAGCATTCCTATAAAGGTTATTATTGAGACCTTTATCGAGTAGAGATAAGCAGTGTAACATCAACTGCTGTACTGTACTGTAGTGAAAACAGCATTGTGTTCCTGAAAGGAACACCAAAAATTGGTAACATGTGATTATTTTCCCTTCTTTGTTACAGGTTGGAGATGAAAGAGTGTCCAAGGAATTGATGTGGACGTTTCTAGTGACAATTTGTTTGAAGGAAAATCTACTGGAGTATTGAGGACAATTAAACCTATCACTGACACTGTCATAATCCAACTCTTTAAGAGCTTCTTCATACTGGAAATTTACAGTATTTTATTTTTTGGAATAGTTCATTAGTATTTTGTCAATGGCATTGTGAATGTTATACTAGCTTACGAGCAGTCTGCATTAATTTCAGAATAAAGTTGACTAACTAACATACTCAAGGTTCCTTCAGTTGGTGACCTCTTAGTGGTGACCTCTTAGTGCTGCCTTGAGTCGTCACGTTGATCGTACTGAAGTTGTATTTAACTAGTAATACAATGCTATGATTTACTCTAACAAAATTGGAGAAACATTCTATGAACATATATGGGTGAGGAAGGGCGGGGGGGGGGGGCTAGGAGATGCGGAGGAGGCGAGTGAGATGCATGGACCCAGGAAAAGTACTTATATGCTGCTCTCACTGTCACTACTAGATACTCTAGATACATACACATGTAGATTGCTCCATGAACTTTATGGAGTTGTGGTCTGTCCACTTAAGAATATGTGTCACACAGTAGCTTCAACTTTTAGAATAAGCAGTCACGTCCAAAATTGAAGTAGTATTATTATTAAAAAACTACAGTTGCAAAATATTGATGTGTACCCACAGCTATTTTTCCAAGTAATCATGTACTTCAGCATGATTGAGGTGGGTCTGTTGGCTCAGAAATGGTCAGCCCCGCAGCAATGGTCAGCCCCGAAGCAATGGTCAGCCCCGAAGCAATGGTCAGTCCCGCAGCAATGGTCAGCCATTTGCGCGTGCGCGTGCTTAAGGTTCAAAGTTAGTTTGATCGGCCGCGCTCTATAGGTCAAAGGTGAGGGTCAGCCGTTCTGCACATAACGTCGTCCGTTATACAGTGTGCGGCGGTGTCGCCGTAGCCCCCGACTGTCTACTTTGAGAGCCTAATTGCGTGCTGGAATCATCAGTTGTTTCTAGCTAGCTAACGTCAGCACGCAGTTGTCCCCTCCCGTCAAAAAAAGAAGAAAAAAAGATTTGCTGTCAGAAAATTTTATTGTAATTCCACTGGATGTCATAATTCTATAATAAAAATAGCAAATTTGATATTATAGAATTGTCATCCAGTGATCTCACTCACTGACTCTGTCCACAACTCTTACCTCTTCCCACTAAAAGGTGTAATGTTGCTGCCAAGCATGTTCAGCAATGGTGAAACCTTCTCATCACCTCTCTGGCAAGCATCCTGATGTTCTTTCACACTCTGCTTTTCACCTATATATATAATTACTTTACCACAGCTACAGGGCATACTATACACTATGGAGGACTGGGTGCTAACGGGTATAGTGTATATAACTGTAGTAAGATGTGATATTCGTGTCTTACTCAACTTCACACTTTCTGAATACTCTCACTCAATCCTGCTATGTATGGAATAGTAAGCATTTCACCTTTCTTTTGCTCAGTATATGTGTGATCCCTAGAAGGTAACTCTGAGCCTGCCTATGGTTGCATTGTCATAACCATTTGTGGGGAAGTGAGGCACTCAGAATTCCACTAGTCAGACTCACAGAGTCAGTTTATTATCCACTTGCACAAATAGTTATTAATCTTATGCAGACTTCAAGAATAATGCAAAATGACTGACTGAAAATGATGGCCTGAAGCCCTAATGGAAGTGCCAAACAACAATGACTCAAAACAGCACCGACAATTACATGTTTGACACAAACACACATAGCTACTGCCACTGCACATAAACCATGACATAAAATGAAAAATTGGCAATTACATTCTTGACACAAAAACATGTCTCTAAGAGTTAGCCGTAAATCTCTATGTGGGAGGTGTCAGATCCTGCTGAGCCCTTCCCACATCTCCCCCTCCTTCCAAAGTGAGTCCCACAGACTCCTTAGATACATTGGTAGGAGTATTGGACATCGATCGGTCTTCTCTATCCGTCCCCAACCAGCCGAGACAGGGCGTCAGCCACTTCATTCTCTGCACCTGGCCTGTACATAAAAGAAAAATCTTGTAAATACAGACACTAACGTCAAAGGTGACGATTAAGATGTTGAGAAGACATCAGATTCTCCAGTGCACGATGGTCAGTTCTCAACGTGAAATTTCTTCCAGTGAGATAAGAGAGATAAACCTCAAAATGACGTACTGACTCAACAACAGCCAGCCCCTCCAGTTCTGTGGCTGAATATCAAGATTCTCTGTCCAGGAGCTGTCAAGAGTAAAAGGCCACTGGCAACTCTACGTAGTGTCTGACAACAGATGACACACTACTGACGATGTCGATATATGGAGAAGACCAGCTCTCTTGACCTCTGAGTACACCCACCATCGTTTGCTGGAATGTAGCAGGTGCATTCCTGAGCCCAAATGGCATTCTACAAAACTGATACTTACCCCAAGGTGTGACAAAGTGTTTTGTGGGCATCTTTTGGATCTATTTCAATTTGATAGAAGTCCTTACACAAATCAATTTTGGACAAAAAGGACGCTTCTCCCAGTTGATCAATTATTTCTTCAACCAAGGGCATATAGATCTCCTGTGGTTACTGTATTAAGTCGTCTAAAGTCAATGCACATCCTCAATATTCCATCCTTTTTCTTCACAGGAACAACAGGGCTAGACCAAGAACTGTCAGATATTTCAATCACGCCATTGCGGACTGAGCCTAAATGGCCTAGAAAAGACAGGTACCTCTGACTCCTCAGTCTTGATGTAGTTTCCCATGCAATCCCGGAACTCTAAATAATACCTTGTCACCTGCTTCAAATGATCTCAATTTAGAAAGATCACTACGAATGTACCCAGATTCCTTCCTAGATATTAGCTTCTCTTCCAAGGCTGACCTAATCACATCTAAACGTCTGTCCAATTTAGTCATCCAATTCCCAAAATCAATACATTATCTTTCCTCACCAAACCATCCATGGTACAACAACTCTAAGGGTCCATGTAAGTCCGACCCATGAATAAGTTGATAGGGGAGTAACCAGTATCCCTGTTAGGCATATTACGTAATGCAAAGGCAGAACTTTAGTTGCTTTGGCCAGTCCAAACAGTTGACAGTTAACTTTAGCATTGGCATTAAAGTGCCATGAAATCTCTTTAAAGTGCCATTTGCCTAGGGATGGTAAGGAGAGGTTCTCACCTGATGAATATGCAGTGTCTTGCACAGCTGCGACATAACCTTTCCCATGAATTGGGTGCCTTCGTCAGACAGAACTTTGCAAGGGATACCAGTCTGGGACCTGATCTCAAAAGAACTTTGTAAACCCTGGCTCTACAACCACTATCTTGTCACAAAAGTGATTCACATGTAAACAAACTTCAGCCAGCTGCTTGTACTCGTATAGTAGCATTGGCAAATTCCAAATAAATGGAATCACCGGTATAATTACCCTCACTCACCAAGTTAGAACTAACAAGTGTACTCTCAGCTCCAGTATCAATGAAAACGATTGCCTCCTTACCGGTTACTGTACCATGAATAGCATTCTGACAATCGGGACTGTGTTTAACCACTATCCTCTTACACGATTTACCCTTGGTTTTCTTTTCAGAGCAATCGGGGCTCTTATAACCCTTACTACAACAGAGGTAACAGAAAACTACTCTAGGTACTTTATGCCCCTTCATGTTGCAATGAAAACAAACAGGCACTGGTTCAGTCCGAGAACCCACAGCAACCTGCTTACCACCAGGTGTTAGTGACTCCCGCCATCCATACTTTGGAACACTACTGTGGTTCTGTTCAACCTGCATTTTGTCCCAATCAGAAACATATGGGGTAAAGCAAACGTTCATTCAAGTGTACAGCCAGCTCAGTTTGCTTGTTACCACCTACTAAGTTAAGGATCCCAGCTTTAAGTAACATATCCCCAGCTTGAAGACCGAAGAACATTTCTGCACTTATTCAATTTAAATTTCGTGTTGAAACATAACTGTCACACGACACACCAGAAAGTTTGCTTGGCAACAAGAACGATTTAGCACAATCACTAGCACTATACCCAGCCCTATCCAATAGCCTATCATGAAGCAATTCATAATCATTAGTACCAAAAGTTTGAATAAGTTCGACCCACTTGCTAAGCATACTGCCAGTAAGCAGAAGACTCAATAAACTTGCCCAATCCTTGGAATCGATTCCTCTAGCTTCAACCACCTGTCTGAATCTTGTCAGGTAGACTGGCAAATCATCACTGTCAAGCTTGGGCAGCTCCTTCACCACATCTTTTCTGTTCTTGTCCGCCTCTCATTCAGGTCTTAGCTTCTCCTGCAGCACTTTATCCTCATCACCTTGCTGTTTTGATGCTCTGCACATTTCTTCTTGGTGTGTGAAGGCAGCCATCTGCAGGTCTTTCTGGAGTTGGAGAATATGAAACTCATGTTCCCGCCTTTCAGCCTTGATTTTCCTCCTTAACTCTAACTCTGCTTTTCTCCTTTCCAAATCCAAATGCTCCTGGCGTTCAAGGGCTGCTTGCTAGGCAGACATCATCTGTTGAAAAAGTAGTGTAAAGTCACCAGGATTTACCAGAAGCCGCTGCAGCTACGATTTTAGAAGATCTTGTCTTCTGCTTTCTTCTGCTGTAAGGAGGATCTGTCCAAAAACTCTCATCACCTGGTGTCACTAGCACTCATAATAACAAACTATAAACCTGAGATGACAGGAGGAAAATAAAATAATAACAATGACAACAATAAAATGAAGAAAAGAAAAAAAATCTATACAAACCCAAAGACACTAGGCACAGACAACTTAGAAACTGCCAGCAGCACTTCCCTCCGGACAACTCCTGTCCTCTTGTCCCAATAGACGGCAGAATGTGATGATGCACCACAAGTTTGGTAATGAATGGCAAGTAGACAATCTGCAAGTAGCAGCAAAATGGCAGTTCGTTCTTCTATCTTAGTCCTTGTCCCAGACAGTTTATTATCCGCTTGCACAAAGAGTTATTAAATCTTGTGCAGACTTCAAGAATAATGCAAAATGACTGACTGAAAATTATGGCCTGCACCTGCCCTATATATCCTAACAGGTCCAAACCTATGTCTTTCTTAAACGCTATTGTCTGGTGTCATCTATATGTTAAATTCATGATTCTTACTAGCTCTGTATGCAACTCTTACCTCTTCCCATTAATGGAAAATCCTAATCATATTGAGGAATTGTGAGATGCTTGTAGCGGAGAGCTAGGAGAGTAACTAATATGAAAGGAAACTTGAAGGAGAAGAAGGGAAACACATACACAGTGTACTTCAAAGTAATGTGTGGGAAGGGCTCAACAGGATCTGACACCTCCCGCATAGAGATTTACGGCTAACTCTTTGAGACATGTTTTTGTATCAAGAATGTTATGTCATCATTTACGTGCAGAGACAGTAGCTATGTGTGTTTGTGTCAAACATGTAATTGTCAGTTGTTGTTTTGTGTCATTGTTGTTGGGCACTACCATTAGGGCCTCTGAGAGCTTCTAAGATGCTGGCTGTCGATGCTGCATGCAATCGCCCTTCAGGATATAATAAACAGTAAGTGTACCCTCCGGTACTCTAGCTCTTTACATTGTGTTTATTATATCACACAGAGAGTTCGACCTCAGTTGACACCTGAAGAGGACTTTATTATGAAGTTGAAACGTCAGGTTAAGTTTTACTTAACATGATATTGGCTGTTAGAATTAGAAAAATTGCTATACAAATGGTCCTAATGAAGTTTGAATAATCCTTCCTACTTGATGTTTGAACAATGCTGTGGTCCAACTTGGTGCTCCATCTGTTATGTATGACAGTGAAGATTATTAGCACATTCAATTTTTATATTTTAAGAAATTGGCCATAGTTTACTTAAAAGATATGAACAGAAAGAGCCAATCCAAGATGTTAAAAAAATGTATGCTTTTAATACTATAATCTAGTACTGATTACACTTTCTATCCACGTAGTAAAAGTTGGATTGGTGTGCAAGCTAACCAATGTATGAGATCTATATAGATTGCATTCTCATCAAAATTAAGAAACTAAAACAAATGAAAACAGTGAGTATAATTTATGTAACCAATCATCCTGCAAGTCGTACAAAGAAAATGTAATCTATAGATTCTTTCTTTCTTTTGTTTTCCTTTTGTTTTTGTTTTTGTTTGTGTGTGTGTGTGTGTTTGTGGAGTTTTAGCTACTCTGGGTTTTAATTATACATTATGCTTGATATCATCATATAACCTCTTGACTTCACACTTGTAGTGGAGATTATTTGCTACTAGACTTTCACTGATATAGTGTCAAACTGGTCATAATTTTGACATGCATCCATAATACATGTCCAAGGCAGTCCAACCTTTAGATTTCATTTCTAAACTCAGCTATAATTATGTATAGACAATTGTCAACATTGTCATAGAAATATTACTTAGTCTGAAGTTTGACAATTTTATGTAACTTGACAACTTTTACCATTATTACTTGATTTGGCTCCCTCTTTTTTTTTTTTAGAACTCTCAGTGTTTTAACTCGAGATTGTGCACTAAACAGACATCGAAAGCAGAGGTCAATTCTTGTTGAACATTAATTATTATATTTATGCTACTTGTATTATTGTTGATAGCGAATTACACAACTAATACCATTCTTTGATCACTCAATATGATGTATCAAGCAATTACAGTCTTGTGAAGTGCAATTCACCTTCCGGAAGTGTATGACTGAGGCCATCACCACGTAGCTTATTTGCTTCATGAAAACTATAAATTTTTGTTCTGGATAAGCTTTGCTGGTATTTTAGTTCTCCTTTGCAAATAAAACACTCTATTGTTACCACATGACATTTGTTTAACAATTCTGGAGACAGCGTCATGCCTCTGATTGCCTATCTTGATTGCCATTGGTTTTTGAAATTGGTCAACAGAGACGGCATTCTAGTTTCCTGGATGGTGTCGACAAATAAGATCTACTTTAGCCTCACAATAAATAGTATGCATTTAGAGCAGATAAAATGAGGTGGAGAACATATACATGGTAGGAAAAAATATATCATATCTATTCCATTTTGGAACAAGCTTGGCTGGTTCCAACATATCTGATTTGGCAGCTGCTAACACACACACACCCTCCTATATTATATACTGTATATATATTATATATATACACCCTAGATATCTTCACAATGCTATTTTTAGGTACATGACCCTGAAATAACTCATATTTTCAGGGTAGTTATTTCAAGCTGTATTGCCAAGCTCATTACCCTAGTAGTTATAGCAACCAGCCAAGCTCACAACTTTTCCTAGGCTCTTTTATAGCTCTACCTTCCTCAGGTGTAGCCTCCACCTAGCCAGGTTAGAGCAGCTGCTAAAATATCAGCCAGCATTACACTGTGTAAGTTACTAGTCTTAGTAGAAGTACAGCTGTGAAGATATCTAAGGCAGAATAAACCACTTATTACACTGGTCAGAGTGATGTGGCAAGATATTTAACTTTCAGGCTTTATTTCCACTTGTCTCTAACCAAGTGAAAATAAATTGAAAATAGATTAGCCTGCTTGGTGAAATATTTCTGCCATATCACAGTCAGACTCACATAATAAGTATTATATATTCCCCCTAGATATAATCTTCACAATGTTAAGTGACAGTGTAAGCTTGTCATCCTAGTATGTTTTAGCAACTGCTTACCAGTTTTCCTGGTTTTTACAGCTACCTTTTTCTAGAGTAGCCTAGCTAAGAGCAGCTACTAAAAAATATCTGCTTGGGGAGCCTCTACAGCCAACTTTACAAAGAAAGTTACCAGTCCTACTACAAACTACAGCAGTGAAGATACTTAGTGTAGAATAAACCACTTATTACATTCTGCAGAGTGATATGGCAAGATATGTCACTTTCAGGCTTTGTTGTTTTCACTTAGTCTCTGGCCCTGTAATAAGTTAGCCTGCTCTTGAAATATTTAGCCATATCACACTCTTATTCATGTAATAAGTGTTACTTATATAGATATATATATGAGTAATAGCACTAGTAACCACACTGTTCGGGATTAATAGCACGCGTAACGTGATTGAAGTAGCACAAGGCGAAGCCTCGTACCATTTCAATTGCTTTATAAGTGCTACTGATCCCTAATAGCACAGGTTATCTGTACTATCACTTGCTAATAGTAGGCCAGCGTTTTAAGTCATTTGCAATTGTAGCTACACTGTATCGTTTACTTACTATCTCCTTATTTCAGGATTAGCTTCCGCTGGATCTTCATTTTCAACGTACGGCTCCTCCTAATCTGTTGAAAACATTCTGACTTATACGAGTAGAGCTTCTGTGGTAAAGAATGACATTGTTTCTAACCAGAAACTACTCCAACTGTACATTTCAAATGTTGACGTTGCACGTGTGCGCACTTATCCATACCATTTCACCTAGCTACTGTGGTATTTCACTTAGTTACCGTGCTACTTCAATTAGTTACACACCATTTAATTATCCCCATGCAATTTCAATTGAACAGCGATGATTTTTCCCATACATTTTTGAATGGGCAACTTCGCGCCCTACTATATTATAGTGCACACACAAAAATCTCAATTGAGACTCATTAGTGAGGGTCTGCTTTCCTCACTTTTACTAGGCTTATGTGTGTGTGTATTCATCACTAGGACCTCAAAGTTCAGACTTCCACCAGCAAATGCTCAGTGTCCTTTTATTTCCTCTCACTCTATTTGTTTAACATGACCATACGAGTTTCCAGAATTTTTCGCCTGGCTAGGTAGCCATCAAACCTTCACCAGACGACTCTTTCTCACTCACTGCTCCCAATTTTAATAACTACCTTAGGTAGCTTACGTAACACAGTGCTCCCATCATATCTATCCACCTCAATTGAGTTCTAATGAGTTTGTAAACTGTGATGATTTCTTGGGGGACAATAAGATGGTAGCACTACTGTCATACATCATTTGGGAAAGAGATTCATCTGTTTCAATCAAGACATCAAGCTCTCTTGCCTTCACCACGCATAGTGGTGGAGACTTTTTTTTGCTTAAGTCATCCTTGGACTATCATGTGCATTGGATTATGGTAAAGGCACTCAGTATGCTCAGAGTAAAGTCTGCATAATTTGTAAGCTACAATCTGATCAGCAGACTACGGCTTAAAACCTTGAGCATAACTCATCAGCAAAACCTTGATGAAATATAATTAAACTAGTCCTTTTATTTTGTATTGCAGCTTAGTTCAATATAAGCAGCTATGGATGGCATAAATTCTATCCCTGTTGTGTTCTGGCCAATTTGGTTATCTCTCTTCATTTTCATCATTTAAGGCCCGTATGCTCAACTAGCTCTGCCTCAAGGTTCAAAATTTATCTTCTAGAAAGTGAAGAACCTTGAATAATTTTTGCTGCACACCTGGGTTTGAATGTCTCATCAGTCTATAAGTAGGAGTGCCAGTGCTTTGTCTGCATGAGTTAGGTCAATTTCTCACTCCACTTTCTACTGAAACAGGAGCAAGTGGTGAAAATATGTTACCTAATGGGAAAGTAATGGATACCATTCAGATGAAGTATCCCAGAGGAATTAATGTCACCAGTTTCAGGCATGCCTGTACTATAGTGAGATCTAGCTAAGTTTGAAACCCCAATCATATAAAACAAGGGTTGTAATTGTACATCATAGCTCTTATACTCGTGAAATTTGAAAGAGAACATTGATTTTTTAGGACTTACAGTGTTATAGGGTACAGCCTTTCACCAGTTTTATACATTTGTGCTGTATGACTAACATTGTCAGCTGGACCTAGGATGCCCATTCAAATCAGCGACTTTCTAAAAAAAAAAAGCAAAAAAAAAAAAAAAGCAGTCTAATAAAGACAGAGAAAATGTGTTTGAATCAGAAATTTAGAAAACTAAGTGGTATCAGCTAAGGTTAGCTAAATTAAACGTGTTATTTCTTACTACAAACATGCAATTTATTACATATTTCTCTAGACATTTTTACTACTCTTTTAATACTATTTCACTGTATGCCATCTTTTAAGGATAGCAGATTATGAGAATGTGCTGTTTTTAGTATAACCACTAAAGTAGATGCAGGCTAACTGGTCCATCAATGCTACCATAGTGTTCTATATCTTTCTATTTTCCATTAGTCTCATATAAAAACTTTCACTATCTTCTATAGAACTAAAATAGAAGCCATATACATACGAGTTTCAAATTTAATCCTTGCAAACACTGAACTATTTGATTATAATAACACATAGTTGTAAAAGTGCACACACTACAGTTACATGTAATCAATCACTTTCTTTGTTCATTTGGTGAAATTGAAGATTGAGGGCTAGAATTCAACTGCATGTTTTAGTCTCTCAAGCATCTTTTCCTCACGATTCCATAAATTCCTGTACTAACTCATGGAAAACATTTCCTGCACATCTTAACACCAAGGAAGTCTGCATTTAAATACTATTTGTAAGAGATTTCTCACAACTTCATAACACCAGACTTCCTCATATTGAAACATTTTCTATATAGCCTCAATGGCCAGATAAATATGTTCTTGTTCAACCTCAACTTTGTGTGACTATGTAGTACTATTGCTACCATTTTTCTCAGATAATTTACTCACTTGTAAATTTGTAACATAAATACCATGAAAAAAGAAAAGAAACAGATTATCCAGGTTTCATGGCTATTGAATTGGTCTGTGGTGCTGGAGATGAAAAATAATCATCCACTGGCACAGAAGGTCTAAGCAGTCCTAGTTTTACCAGTTCATCATTGACACAAAATCCTGGGTTTTTGCATTGGTCTGCTCCAAAAAGTTCCACACATAGTACTCCACCACCTTCACTAATGAAAATAACAAAAACAATCTAAATATTGATAATATAGTATATATACACACCATGTTTCCTTGAACAAGTCACCCAACTAGGAGAACTAGCGCCCTAAAAGCACCCATTCTATGATGGAATGAGCAGTTAGACAATTTAATTATTGTGCATGTCCAGAAATCCACCTGCACACATTTTAATTTCACTAACTATGGCTGTAATTGCTGTTTATTCTCATCTACATTGCCTCACTCAAACACTATAGCCTCCAGAAGTTAGAACATTAGTCAATAAGTGATGTTTGAACTCCTTGCAACAGTTCTGGAGTGCAAACATTGAGGTGGCTTTCCAAGTTTGAGTTTTGGCTTACTTCAAAATGGTGACCGTGCGAAATCCCGTGGACTGTTTGAGGAAATATGGTGTTTACATGTGTAAAGTATGTGTGTGCGTGTGGTGTGTGTAATATATAAACAGAACCTCCTTTATCTGGGCATTTGGGTTTTGGGCGTGCCATAAGCTCTTCAGTGATTACGTACTTTATACAACCAAGGTAATTTAACCAATTATCGTCGAATTATGAGTTTCCACGTAAAGTGTGAGGGTGCTTCACAGCGTGTTACACATTTTTTGCGTAACCGTCATTGTACCCACTTCTATTATCTACCAGCCGCAATCACAAGTGTTTCAAGAGCTCCCACAATGCCGCAGCATTTCTCTACGACCCTTAAAAAAAAAATTTAGCTTGAAATTGTAGCACTGTTTGTTTATAAAAAATCAAAATTACAAAATAAAATAATAATATGTAGTTTCCAATAAATGCACACTTCATACGTTTCAAACGTATAGAAACTAAACAAAATTTAGCCCGCAGGCAGAGGAAGCTTTAGCTTCAACTTGTTAATACATCGCCGTAGGTTACTTCGAAGCGTATTGCCTCCAGACAAGAAAAAGTTGAGGCATTCAAGCCCCGAGATGCCCGTCATGATTTCTTGCAAACAATTTCGGAGTACACACGCGTAATCACAAATTTAATTTTAGGCAATAATCAGTTAATAGCTGCCCGGGGAGGGGGTCTCATAAGGGAGGTTCTACGTATTGTATATGATGTATACAAACTAGTGATGTGCTTGAGCACAAATGGCGAGCAAGTCTAAAACTACTGATTTTAATTCTAACACTCAAGCTTCTAAGCAAAAGTCGAGTTTTTGAATAACGTATATACAGTAGGAGTCAAAAAAAAGTTTCGAATTCCGTTCCGTAGTACGGCCCTAAAACGGTAGTTTTTAAACCGTAGTTTTTATCGTTGCGTTCCGTACCGTTTTGACTAAACGGCCGACACCGTTTACTAAAACGGTAAAAAAACGGTGAAGTATTTCCGTCGATTCACAGATATTTTCTAGCTAGAAACTCTTCTATAGCTATATCAGCAAGCTAAGGCCTTGTATCGACCATTAAACGCTATGGGGATAGTGCAAAAAAGCTCGTATAAAATTTTAACTTGCTTCAATAAAGCTGCAGACTACACTTCGTAGATCTTCTGTTAGCTACTGATGGACCTCCTCCAGTAGTAAAAAATCTAAGCCCGAAGAGGCCCTAACAGCGAGAAAACGTCGATACTGTGCGGTGGTCGGACTAACAATTCTCCGCGAGACAACTTCGAATAGGACGGCTTCAATTTTTTTTAACCCGAAAAGCTCCGCCTCTGGAGCCTGTAAACAAAAAATCGGAACGTTTTATTGGATAACCTATTTTTTATATTTCTTTGAGCGAGACATACGGTGAACGAGAAAGATTAAAACGGTAACGCGGTCGAACGGAACGGCCATTTTTCAACAAACGGCGTACCATTTTTTCTTTTTTTGCGACGGCCGCTCTATGGAACGGAATTTGAAACTTTTTTTTTACTCCTACTGTACGTTAAAGGGGGTTCAATGCCATAGTAACCACTCCCCGCAACTGTTTAAATAAAAAAAAAAAAAAGTGCAACAAAAAAAATAAGCAAAGTTATTTAAACGTTTTCTTTGTGATAATCATTAGCTAAGTAATAGTCGTAACACGCAATACTTTCACACTTAACTGAACATACCTACACAAGGCTTACCGTCGTAGTTCGTCTAGTGGACAATGCATTTTTCAAGTAGATACTGTTACGTAAGGGTTGTAACTATGACAGTTTTTACCACCACCACTAACTGGAATAGGAATGGAACTCCCGTAAGTTTTTTTAGTTTTAACTGCACCCGCAAAAGAATTCAAAGTGCTAAACAATTCAATTTCTAGAATGATACGGCCAATGATTGATAACCAGAGGAATCTGTTAGTGAAGTTTTGGACGGGATTGAACACCAAGCTAACGCAAAAAAATACACAGGGTCAAAGTACAAAATGACATACGTACGTCCAAACATATAAACAAACAAACATCGCTGATTTTAAATTGTGTTACCCCTGTGTCTCGCTTGCTTGACAAATATATCAGCACGGATGGACAACTGAACGAACAATTATCACCTATCTCAAATCTTAATTAAAGGAAATCAAATATTTTATAGTGTACTGTATTATCATACTTTGCATATGTGCAATACAAATGCCTAACAAGTTTGAAGTATGCATAAGCAGTCCAGTTATAAAACAAGGAGAAACAATTACCAAGTTCCGACCCTTCTGACACTTTCCCATCTAAAGGGGTCTGGAAAAAAAGCAAAGGAAAAATGTGAAAAAATCTTAGTTGTCGCCGGGGATTCGAACCCAGGGCCACTGGCTTTAGCCACCAGTGCTCTAACCACTGAGCTACGACAACCCTCGACTTCCAAGACTCTCACATTTTCCCTTTATACTGTTGAGTAGTACTGCTTGCTGCAGTCTCGTACTCAACAGACCACCAATTATGTGCCGTCGGAACACCTTTTCGGTGTTGACCGGAAACACCTCCCCCTCCGGAGAGGAGCCATGATTAAAAAGGCTTTAACATCACAATTACCAAGTTCTGACCCGGCGACAACTAAGATTTTTTTCACATTTTTCCTTTGCTTTTTTCCAGACCCCTTTAGGTGAGAAAGTGTCAATCTAGTTTGTATGAAGGGTCAGAACTTGATAATTGTGATGATAAAGCCTTTTTAATCCACAAATTATGGCTCCTTTCCGGAGGGGGAGGTGTTTCCGGTCAACACCGAAAAGGTGTTCTGACAGCACATAATTGGTGGTCTGTTGAGTACAAGACTGCAGCAAGCGGTACTACTCAACAGTATAAAGGAAAAATGTGAGAGTCTTGGAAGTCGAGGGTTGTCGTAGCTCAGTGGTTAGAGCACTGGTGGCTAAAGCTAGTGGCCCTGGGTTCGAATCCCGGAGGTGTTTCCGGTCAACACCGAAAAGGTGTTCTGACAGCACATAATTGGTGGTCTGTTGAGTATGAGACTGCAGCAAGTGGTACTACTCAACAGTATAAAGGAAAAATGTGAGAGTCTTGGAAGTCGAGGGTTGTCGTAGAGCTCAGTGGTTAGAGCACTGGTGGCTAAAGCCAGTGGCCCTGGGTTCGAATCCCCGGCGACAACTAAGATTTTTTCACATTTTTCCTTTGCTTTTTTCCAGACCCCTTTAGGTGAGACAGTGTCAATCTAAGAGAAACAATATAAAATTTTTTTTTTATTAGTTAAACAGCTTGGAATAAAAAATCCTTCCACATCTCAGCACCACTTGAACAGAAGCTATAAGAATTACACAAAGAATGCAGAAGTAAGAACTAAGCCAAGTTTAAATGCTGACAATCCTCATAGAAGAAAACAATTGTCCATAAGATTCCCTATGAAGTAACATGACTAATTTGCTTCCCCTGGCGGAAGCATGACCCCACCCTCAAAATGTTTTTTCTCTTTTTAGGACCTGCTTGTAAAGAGGTCACCATACTTCTCTGATAAGTACAAGGGCAAACACCATCATAATTACTCAATTGTTACATGGTAACAAAATGCACATGGAAAATATTTGCTCACACACATGAAGAAATAGTCTGAACTCAGATATAAAGAAATTCTAATAATACCGTTACACACACACACACACTTACAGATATACACATAAAGTACGTGTCTATGAAGGCACATACATGTACTTACATTCCAACAACTCTTGCTATCAAAGACTGGTTCATGACATAGGATTCCAAGCTATATCCACAACATAATGTACATAGATAATCAAGTATCAAACCACAGGTACAATTAGAGAGTAAGAAAAACCTTACCGAGTACAACTTTCTTTGATTAAGTTGTAACTAACAGGAGTAGAAGGAAAACAACATTCGATTGCCTGAAAAGGAAGCGTAAGATACTCATCTTGCAGTTTGCGCAAACTTTCATTTTGAACTACGGCAGTATTTCCATAATCCACAAAGAATATCTACAAGAAATATAAAACTTTATTGGCTTACATGCCTACTACATACTAATTAAAAGTTTGGCATGAGTTTCCAGATAGATTGAGAAATGTATTTAATTAATACATCAGTACACTTAAATTATATAATTCAATATACAAAAATAAACATTTATTTTCATTCCATAACTCACCAATACATCATTCTTGTCAACACCAACAACCCTTGCACGATACCAGCATCCATCTTCCACATATTTAGCAGCCATCATCTCTCCAGTTTCCAAAGAAATGATATCACGTTCCGTGAATACTTGCTTGTCGTAGTAAGCACTAATGTTGGAGTCGGGAGATTTGGGAAAAAAAAAAAATTCAATGAATAAATAAAATCAACCAAAAGAGAACCCAGAAGCCCTTTAATCATTACCGATTTGTCATTGTCTAAAATCGAGTTTACACTAAGAGTGCCCTATCCTAAGACTGTCGACATTATCAATAGCCTGCTTTAACCTTGCTCATAAATTTCAGCTATTTAAAATTGAGTAACACAATAGATAAGAACTGAGAGTAAAATACACTTTCCTATTCCAAAAGTCTTTCTGCAAACTATATAGAAAAGGTGATGTTACACAATATTAGATGATCATATCAATACATATTTCATATTTAATAAATTTCTCATCCACTTATTCTCAACCCAACCACTTACGTCATGGCTTCCACCAAACAATTTAAATCTTCTTCAAGACTGACATCTGAACAAAATAATAAATGGTTTTCATACAGGTACGTACACGCCCCTTTCTACAGATAGTGTGCATACCTATGGTACAGCTCAAAAAAAAGTTGTAGCAGTACCCTGTACTGGTGTGTAGTGACCTGGGACTTTGTGGCAACTACAGAAGGTTATGTGTACAGCTTACTTGGCCACAATACCACTGTAAGAGGGTAGAAGAATTACCCAACTGGACAGGGTAACTGGCTTGAGAACTGCCCTGTACTACCTGAGGTAGCTACCTCTAGTGGTAGATCTGCTACTCCTTGAAGTAAAATTCTAGGTGTGTCTGTGGCTGAGATAGCTGAGTACCTAGTGGTAAACTGCCACTCTTTATGGCCTATCCAAATCTTAGGTTTTCAGGTACAATATCGAGTGAAAATAATTACATGTTTATGCTTTATGCTTTTAATGAAACAAGTTAAAATAATTACCTATTTATTAATTTTTTTACTTGTTTAAAGGAATGCAAACAGTGCAAGTTGAATTAGTTATTGTTATACTAGGTCTTTCTTATCCAAAAAAAATTAAAATTAAAAAATAAAAATAAATTTTTTATCAATAGTTAACATAAAAAAAAAAAAAGTTACACAGGTCAATGAATCAGTACCCAATAGGTTCATCCTGAAATAAGTTACACAGGTCAATGAATCAGTACCCAATAGGTTCATCCTGAAATAAGTTACACAGGTCAATGAATCAGTACCCAATAGGTTCATCCTGAAATAAGTTACACAGGTCAATGAATCAGTACCCAATAGGTTCATCCTGAAATAAGTTGCACAGGTCAATGAATCAGTACCCAATAGGTTCATCCTGAAATAAGTTACACAGGTCAATGAATCAGTACCCAATAGGTTCATCCTGTAAGTTACACAGGTCAATGAATCAGTACCCAATAGGTTCATCCTGAAATAAGTTACACAGGTCAATGAATCAGTACCCAATAGGTTCATCCTGAAATAAGTTACACAGGTCAATGAATCAGTACCCAATAGGTTCATCCTGAAATAAGTTGCACAGGTCAATGAATCAGTACCCAATAGGTTCATCCTGAAATAAGTTACACAGGTCAATGAATCAGTACCCAATAGGTCATCCTTGAAATAAGTTTACACAGGTCAATGGAATCAGTACCAAATAGGTTAATCCGAAATAAGTCAATGATAGTACCCAATAGGTAATCCTGAAAGAAGTTGCAAAGGTCAATGAATCAGGACCCAATAGGTTCATCCTGAAATAAGTACACAGGTCAATGAATCAGTACCCAAGAGGTTCATCCTGAAATAAGTGCACAGGTCAATGAAATCAGTACCCAAAGGTTCATCAGAACATAAGTCACACAGGTCAAGAATCAGTACCCCAAAGGTTCATCTTGAAATAAGTTTACACAGGTCAAGAATCAGTACCCCAATAGGTTCATCCTTAACTAAGTTCAAAGGTCAATGAATCAGTACCCAATAGGTTCATCATGAAATAAGTGCACAGGTCAAGAATCAGTAACCAATAGGTTTATCCTGAAATAAGACCACAGGTCAATGCAAATCAGTACCATGTCATCCTGGAAATAAGTTGCACAGGTCATGAATCAGTACCCACTAGGTTATTCCTTGAAATAAGTACACAGGTCAAGAATCAGTACCCATAGGTTCATCCGTAAGTTACACAGGTTCAATGAATCAGTACCAATAGGTTCATCCTGAAAATAAAGTTACACAGGTCAATGAATCAGTACCCAATAGGTCATCCTGAAAGAAGTTACACAGGTCAATGAATCAACCAATAGGTCATCATGAATTAAGTTACCACGGTCAATGAAAATCAGTATACCCAATAGGTTATCCTGAATGAAATAAAGGGGCACAGGTTCAAGAATTCATGTACCCAATAGGTTCAATCCGTGACATAGTTCACGGCAATGCATCATACCCAATATGTTATCCTGAAAAAAGTTGCACAGGTCAACGAATCCGTACCCAATAGGTCATCATGAATAAGTTACACAGGTCAATAATCAGTACCCAATAGGTTCATCCTGAAATAAGTTGCACAGGTCAATGAATCAGTACCCAATAGGTTCATCCTGAAATAAGTTGCACAGGTCAATGAATCAGTACCCAATAGGTTCATCCTGAAATAAGTTGCACAGGTCAATGAATCAGTACCCAATAGGTTCATCCTGAAATAAGTTGCACAGGTCAATGAATCAGTACCCAATAGGTTCATCCTGAAATAAGTTACACAGGTCAATGAATCAGTACCCAATAGGTTCATCCTGAAATAAGTTACACAGGTCAATGAATCAGTACCCAATAGGTTCATCCTGAAATAAGTTGCACAGGTCAATGAATCAGTACCCAATAGGTTCATCCTGAAATAAGTTGCACAGGTCAATGAATCAGTACCCAATAGGTTCATCCTGAAATAAGTCAATGAATCAGTACCCAATAGGTTCATCCTGAAATAAGTTACACAGGTCAATGAATCAGTACCCAATAGGTTCATCCTGAAATAAGTTACACAGGTCAATGAATCAGTACCCAATAGGTTCATCCTGAAATAAGTTGCACAGGTCAATGAATCAGTACCCCATAGGTTCATCCTGAAATAAGTTGCACAGGTCAATGAATCAGTACCCAATAGGTTCATCCTGAAATAAGTTGCACAGGTCAATGAATCAGTACCCAATAGGTTCATCCTGAAACTTGCTAATTGCTTGATGAGAAATTTTAACGCAGTACATTTTTTTCAACTTCCATCGCTATACGCCTAGCACTACAGCCCTCAGACTTTAACTTCAATACCACTTGTTTGATTCCTAGTGTGAGCTTCATAGTTGTACAATAACTCTCTGTTCAAATACGGTGGTTGAGAGTGAGGTTTATATTATGCATAATTGTAACATTCTGGATGGGTACTGTGCCACACTACCCCATAATGGTTTGATTGTGGTTTAGATAATTTAATCATCTGTGCCACAGTACCTGAGGTACTGCCGCCTTATACACTGAGGTAGGTAGGGATAGGTAGAGGTAATGTAATACATTTAATGCCTACCTAGGGTAGACCCCTACCTTAGGTACTACAGAGTACTATAGAGAAGCTGTAGGTGCAATTGTAGTCTACATGACTTTTTTTGAGCTGTACCATGTGTCAGTAAAAGCATGTCATGAAAAAGGAAGCTATTCAGGCAAGAAAACTAAATCAAATAGTACTTGGCATCAAAGTGCTGTTAAGTTTGCCACACTTATCAATTTTGGCATCTCTCTGAGTTTTACTTATAAAGTGTAGCTTGATTTGTATTAAAGTTGTGAACACTCAGCACTACTGTACACTAGCACTACTGAACACTCAGCACTACTGTACACTAGCACTACTGTACACTAGCACTACTGTACACTAGCACTACTGTACACTAGCACTACTGTACACTAGCACTACTGTACACTAGCACTACTGTACACTAGCACTACTGTACACTAGCACTACTGTACACTAGCACTACTGTACACTAGCTAGTTCTAAAAAATCCTCTCAGATCAAAACAATATTACAATAAGTGTAATCAGTTTCCAAATGCTGATACATCAGCTTATGCAATGAACTTGGTAGATCTAAATGTTGTGTCCATAGAGAAGCTAAACACACAAGGGACACTCTCCTCCCAGCTTTTCATAAACTAGTGAGCATAAAAGCAAAACTACAATGGGAGGAGAGACATTAATTAACCCTCAGCGCCCATGCACAAGAGGGTTACAGTAGTCTTTTACTATTCATTCATTCAGTCTGTCACTTTGTCAACAGTTGATCTCGAAGATGGCGGACTTTTATGCTTTGAGAGAAGAGGAACTCCGACTAGATGACAGTTTAAGTCTCTTTAATTGGCCAATGAGAGAATAGGCCAACTACGATGAGTGCTGCTATACGACCATGCCTATTTAAGCATTTAGCAGACATTTAGAAATGAGAGAATAGGTCAACTATGATGAGTGCTGCTATACGACCATGCCTATTTAAGCATTTAGCAGACATTTAGAAATGAGAGAATAGGCCAACTACGATGAGTGCTGCTATATGACCATGCCTATTTAAGCATTTAGCAGACATTTAGAAATGAGAGAATAGGCCAACTACGATGAGTGCTGCTATACGACCATGCCTATTTAAGCATTTAGCAGACATTTAGAAATGAGAGAATAGGCCAACTATGATGAGTGCTGCTATATGACCATGCCTATTTAAGCATTTAGCAGACATTTAGAAATGAGAGAATAGGCCAACTACGATGAGTGCTGCTATACGACCATGCCTATTTAAGCATTTAGCAGACATTTAGAAATGAGAGAATAGGCCAACTATGATGAGTGCTGCTATACGACCATGCCTATTTAAGCATTTAGCAGACATTTAGAAATGAGAGAATAGGCCAACTACGATGAGTGCTGCTATACGACCATGCCTATTTAAGCATTTAGCAGACATTTAGAAATGAGAGAATAGGTCAACTACGATGAGTGCTGCTATATGACCATGCCTATTTAAGCATTTAGCAGACATTTAGAAATGAGAGAATAGGCCAACTACGATGAGTGCTGCTATACGACCATGCCTATTTAAGCATTTAGCAGACATTTAGAAATGAGAGAATAGGCCAACTACGATGAGTGCTGCTATACGACCATGCCTATTTTAGCATTTAGCAGACATTTAGAAATGAGAGAATAGGCCAACTACGATGAGTGCTGCTATATGACCATGCCTATTTAAGCATTTAGCAGACATTTAGAAATGAGAGAATAGGCCAACTACGATGAGTGCTGCTATACGACCATGCCTATTTAAGCATTTAGCAGACATTTAGAAATGAGAGAATAGGCCAACTACGATGAGTGCTGCTATACGACCATGCCTATTTAAGCATTTAGCAGACATTTAGAATCACGCACACCCACGCGAGCGTACAAATATTTTACTGCGCCCGATTCAGATTTGTTATGAGCGTTCTGTAGTTCCAGTACATAACGTATTTTTGTCTGGTGTTGGGAAGTCTTTGCTGCTGGAGGTGCGCTTCTTTCATCAGCTGTAAGTACATGTATGCCTGCTCTCCAAAAAAGTGCCCTAAATGTTCGTGTAGCAGCATGTCAGGAAGTCAAAATGTTCTTGTGGCTATTTGTTTCCTACCAAGCGACGGTTACTACTAAAGCCAGAGAATGCCATCAAGTCCTCAGAAAGTTGTAAAAACCGTATTGCTGAGTATCAAGCTCGTAGAACAGCTTCAGAAAGTGTGGATCAGTCCCAGGTATGTATAAGGGCTGGTTCTATATGTTCATGCCCATAAAAAGCCTTTGAAATGCCAGAAGAATCCAAGAGATGCAAGCAGGCCAATTTAAAATGCCCTAGGTAGACAAGTTAAAATTTATATTCACAAGTAGAACAATACTAATTATTGTATAAGCTGAAAATATAAGAACTTGGTCAGTCAAGTGCTGTACTTTTAACTACCTATTGCAAAACCACAAGCTAAGTGGTTGAGGCAATTCATCTTCATAATGTCAAATAATTCAATAATCATGTTCTGATTCTTTGATTTAATAATAGTCTCATTTCTATAATTTTATTTAAGAAAGTTTAAAAACAATCAGCAGATTAGGCTTGGTGGTTTTGCTGCTAGGTGACATAATGAACGTGGTAAATCACTCCTATTAATTCCAGCCTCATTCTCTTGATAATAGAAACACAGTGCTACAGAAAATATCTCACCATACCACCTATTATAGTATAAGATACGCATACACACTGGTCTATAGTATTTACTTGATGAAATAGGTACTTCTCCCTTGCAAAGTACCAAAGGAGAAACCAGGCCTAGAGGAATTTGCACATAGAATCTAGTTGCCGACACAATGGCCGTAACAACTACCACTATCCAGTCATTCTTGCAGGGCAACTCCAACAAATTGTCCGCATCCACTACTGTCTCCTCCAACTGCTGGTTATTAACACCTGAGCAAACATACAACAAGCTAAGCAATCAATATGTGACATAACACTAAGCCTTTTATTAGCACTGTACCTAAATCATGCCATTAATCAACACATGTACCTATAGTACAGTGTGCCATTTATCAACACATGTACCTACAGTGTGCCATTTATCAACACATGTACCTACAGTGTGCCATTAATAAACACGTGTACCTACAGTGTGCCATTTATCAACACATGTATCTACAGTGTGCCATTTATCAACACTTGTACCTACAGTGTGCCATTTATCAACACATGTACCTACAGTGTGCCATTTATCAACACATGTACCTACAGTTGCCATTTATCAACACATGTACCTACAGTGTGCCATTTATCAACACATGTACCTACAGTGTGCCATTTATCAACACCTGTACCTACAGTGTGCCATTTATCAACACGTGTACCTACAGTGTGCCATTTATCAACACGTGTACCTACAGTGTGCCATTTATCAACACGTGTACCTACAGTGTGCCATTTATCAACACATGTACCTACAGTGTGCCATTTATCAACACGTGTACCTACAGTGTGCCATTTATCAACACGTGTATCTACAGTGTGCCATTTATCAACACGTGTACCTACAGTGTGCCATTTATCAACACGTGTATCTACAGTGTGCCATTTATCAACACGTGTACCTACAGTGTGCCATTTATCAACACGTGTACCTACAGTGTGCCATTTATCAACACGTGTACCTACAGTGTGCCATTTATCAACACATGTATCTACAGTGTGCCATTTATCAACACATGTACCTACAGTTGCCATTTATCAACACGTGTATCTACAGTGTGCCATTTATCAACACGTGTACCTACAGTGTGCCATTTATCAACACATGTACCTACAGTGTGCCATTTATCAACACATGTATCTATAGTGTGCCATTTATCAACACTTGTACCTACAGTGTGCCATTTATCAACACGTGTACCTACAGTGTGCCATTTATCAACATGTGTACCTACAGTGTGCCATTAATCAACACATGTACCTACAGTGTGCCATTAATCAACACATGTACCTATAGTACATAACTTACCAACACTTGTATCTACAGTACATGTCACTTTCAAAGGTACATTTGAAGTATGAAAGATGAAAACAAATCAAACAAACAAGCCAGCAAGTAAAACAACAAATAACTAAGCTTAAGACACTGAATCATACTTATAGAGCTACTTGCTTTCTTTTTCTCTCCACACTAATATCCATGAGTCATAATGTGGAATCTTCACGTGATAAGGTAACTGAAGTACGCACCAACGAAATTTAACACGTGCACAGAAAACTAGTAGTTAGTGCATTGACAACTGTATCAACTGATTGGCACTGGAAGGTGAACGTGCAAGCATAGATTTGCTGTAGTAAGGCAAAGCTAACTCTTCGTATAAGAAGAAAAGAACATTAGGCTCCTCCAGTTGTTCTGTGAACCACATGTACATAGCACATTACTCTGTAACCATAAGTACCTGCCACACAGTGGCGCTTGAAGCAATAACTTTTGCAAATTAAAATACAGTAGCGCATGCTTTTTTTTTTTATCCAGTTGGTTTATCAGTTAGCTGTTTTCCTTTTAGTGTTCCAGACTCGTGTTATTCATGAATAGCCACACACACAGAGCAGTCACCAACAACGCTTTACCTAACAGACACAGCTTCTCATGATACACACATTACATAAGAGAAAACTGATGTGGTAGATAATAAAATGCCTGGTATGCTGAGCATTCCTAATCTGCTTCATGAATGAAGCTGAGGCAAGTTGGTAAAGCTACGACACTGGTGTGTAATTCATGAATAATTCATAAGTGAGCTGGGTTGGTAAACCACAGTCAGTACTGGCACCTCCTGTTCCCTTTCTTCCTGAGCAATCTCAGCTCTTCTTATCGTCCTTATTATCGAGTCATGGATTCCTTTCTCCTCCTTTGCCTGCTTCTGAAGCCTCTGACTATCTATATCTATGATTGTGGACTTTCAATTTATGAAGCAATTGCCTTCTCCGTCCATTTCTCACCAATTTTCCACCTGCTTATAGCTACAATAGTCATCATTTTTAATGAGGCGATGCTTTTCTAACCAGTCTCAGATCATAAATGACTCACACCAGCACATTATTACATACAGTAGATAACAAATTGTGCCTATACATTTACCATCTCATTGCATAAATATTCTACTTACAAGTATGATTAGGTGGGGTAAAGTCAACCTTTATACATGAGGTATTCTAAGTACTGGGTTATGGTCTATGGATATCAGAGATATAGTACGTGCTTGGACTGCAGCAAACCTTATACAAAATATCAGGAATCAAAAAGTAATTGACAAAATCACCCACTCAAACATCAAGGCCTTGTAGATCTCGTCATGCACTCAGTAACCCTACACAATGTGTAACCATGGAATAAAAAACAAAACAAAGAACAACAACAACAAAAACAAACAAACAATAACATCAAAAACAAAACAAAACAACAACAACAAAACAAAAAACACATAAAAACATGAGGAGTACACCGATTCCCTCATGAATAGTCAAAATGTTGGTCCTAAATAATTTCTGGGGGGAAGACAAGCTATTCAGTCCTTTGCCCCCGACATGTACCTTCTTGAAGATGAAGATAGGGACAATCATCACCACGGTAACATCCATTAGGTGCAGAAAAATATCGACAAACCCTCTTAGTAGTTTCTGCAAAACAAAAATATATTTATTATCCATGATTCTCTCTCCCTCATTGTCCAGTTAACTGACTAAAGCCATCAAGAGCTGTACCAGCATCTTCATCATCCACCACATACAAGTTACGTCCAGACAGATAATCATCCTCCATGGGATTCCATACACTGACGTCTCCAAGTTCAGAACAATCTGAGGAAGAAAATCGTATGTATAGATGTATACACATGTACATGCACAATTTTATTCGATAACCTGTTCAAAAACTGTCAGAAGAATAGTGGACCTCATAACGTGTTTGTTGCAACATTACCATTATGCATGCTAAAGTTGTTAGTATGAATACTTGCATTAGGTGTCGCTATATGACTTACTTAACATTATAAACAAAAATACACAAAAATTAAATAAATCAACCAACTATTGTGCAATGATTAAATCAACCAACTATTGTTCAATGATTAAATCAACCGACTATCGCTCAATGATTAAATCAACCAACTATTGTTCAATGATTAAATCAACCAACTATTGTTCAATGATTAAATCAACCAACTATTGTTCAATGATTAAATCAACCAACTATTGTTCAATGATTAAATCAACCAACTATTGTTCAATGATTAAATCAACCAACTATTGTTCAATGATTAAATCAACCAACTATTGTTCAATGATTAAATCAACCGACTATTGTTCAATGATTAAATCAACCGACTATTGTTCAATGATTAAATCAACCAACTATTGTTCAATGATTAAATCAACCAACTATTGTTCAATGATTAAATCCACCAACTATTGTTCAATGATTAAATCCACCAACTATTGTTCAATGATTAAATCCACCAACTATTGTTCAATGATTAAATCAACCAACTATTGTTCAATGATTAAATCAACCAACTATTGTTCAATGATTAAATCAACCAACTATTGTTCAATGATTAAATCAACCAACTATTGTTTGTAAATCAACCAACTATTGTTCAGTGATTAAATCAACCAACTATTGTTCAATGATTAAATCAACCAACTATTGTTCAGTGATTAAATCAACCAACTATTGTTCAGTGATTAAATCAACCAACTATTGTTCAATGATTAAATCAACCAACTATTGTTCAATGATTAAATCAACCAACTATTGTTCAATGATTAAATCAACCAACTATTGTTCAGTGATTAAATCAACCAACTATTGTTCAATGATTAAATCAACCAACTATTGTTCAATGATTAAATCAACCAACTATTGTTCAATGATTAAATCAACCAACTATTGTTCAATGATTAAAAAGTACCAGCTCGCACTATCTCAACCAGTGAATATCAATCCCAAACCCCACCCCCTCCCCCTTCTCTCTGACTCTACAATTACCAGCCTTCATGTGGAGAAGATCGTTTACTAGTACATCAGCTTCTCCTGTGGTGTCATACAAGTATATTGGAAGAACATGGCTGACTCTTGTACACAACATCATGGTCCAATCCATACTTTCTATCAAGAGTAAAATTATGAACAATAACACACATAAAAATGTAACACTACATTATGGAAGTGATCAGAGATTTAATTGAACGAGTGATCATATCAATAGCTCTTTGACAACACAAATGAGTCAGATTGAAATATGTAGCAGATGTCTTTTTTAAAATCTTGCCAAAAATCATACTTATAGCTAGATGCACATATAGAGCTGGGCGATATACCGGTATTATTGTTGCACCGCGATAAAAACCCTACATCGCAGAGACGACATTTCAATTGTATTCGCGCAGCATATTGGTTTCTCACAAAACTTTGGTATGGGGTCGTTAAATTAATGCGGGAGCTTCACATGCACAACAGTCATTAGGTACAACCGCTTTTGTAAACTTGGTTATAACGCAGTACTAATGAAGTTTTAAAGTAGCTAGCGATGGTTGAGAGTTTAAATTCTAGCTTAAGGAACCCAACACGGTCTTGCCCAGTGAACTAACTTTGAACTGGAAACGGATGAACATGGCAAGCATATTTTGAATAAAATTTACTTAGTTAAGTACTATTTATGAAATATTGTGATATATCACTTTATTGCGATAATTCAAGTTAATATCGTACCGCCTGTTATATCGCACCACTCTCTTTACTTTTTGAGTAGACTTTTTTTGGATCAAGCATTAGACTTCTGCATCCATATTGCCAATGAAGTATTTTAATTATTACTGATGTGCTTGAGCACAAAGGGCAAGCAAGCCTATGCACAAACGAAACACTTCAATAGAATATATCAGTCCATTTTTAATAGTATTAAGTACATAGCCGTTGTGACCATATACTCTAGCTAACAAATACGGAACTACTTTCTTACCTCAATTCGCTGAGTACTTTTTTCTGTAGACTCTGACAATCTGAATTACCAGTAACTTCTGATAACAAACACTCGTAGCTACTAAAAAGGCTGAGTTAAAAACCACAACAACGTCTGGTAAAGGGTTCAATTCCATAGTAACCATTCGCCATAACATTTTGCGACTTCAAAAAACAAGAAGTTCTAAAGAATTACTATACAGTGTTGAATCTAACAGTAAGTTTTTAAGACCTAAGTGTGTCTTGTATCATTCAGAAACAACATAATGCAAAGGGTGAACAATTAATTTCCTTGAATGATACGGGATCGCTAAACCGAAAGATTCGGTTTAGTGGAAGTATGGGAAGGGGTAGACCGTGAAGTAAACACAAAAACGCAAGAGTCAAAGTACAAAATGACTTACGTACGTCACACGCATATATAAACAAACATCCCCGATTTTCTATTGTGTTACCCTTGAGAGTGCCTCGCTCGCCAAATTTTCTTATTCTTATTATATACTGGTGTAATTATGATAGAAATATTTTAATTAGCAAGTCAGGCTCTGCAGATGGATGATAATAATAAAATAATAAATTGATAACCATAATGTTATATTTATTACCTTGCTCTATTTGAATAACTGCCACTAGAGGTCTACTGCCAATTTGAGATGTGATAGATCGAAACATTTCTGAGGAAGTTAACTCTTGCTTGTCAGAGTACATCTTTGAGCACAATACCTCATTGTTGATCATTGGTATTCCCTGCTCCTCACCAAGATGGCAACAGATGACTGTGGCTGGAAACTTGGATAAAGGTGTACACAAAAGGAAAAGCTTAGAAGATGTTTCCCACACTGATCCTCCATAATCAATAAAAAATATTAAACAGTTGAGTTCATCTTCAGTACACAAGTCACTATGAACTGCAACAATTACAGCACGACACCATTCTTCAAATTCTTCAGAGAAAACCACACACAATACTCCATTCTTCAATCTAGTGGTCGGCATAGGAATGCGATTCACTTCAGCTTCATAGTGGTCTTGAAGCATGGAAGTGAGAGAAGTGATGCTGTGAGCCACACCCACATCCACTGGATGCACATACACGGTCATGTTCGAAGATATCACTGACAATAAACACAAGAACTCGTTAGATTCTGTGAGTTTGATAATAAGAGAGGGAAGATCTGACAAACTCAGTAACTGAAACTGGTCAATTTCCTGAGACTGGGCAGAAGTGACAGAAATACTTTCTGATTGTAAACTATCTGTTGACTGGGAAACCAAACAATTTTTCCTCTGTGTAGCCAAGCCTGCTTGGCACATGAAATCTGTTACTGAAACCATCTCCAATTTCTCCACAACAGCTAAAGTATCGAAGTTAGTCAAAAGAGAATCAGTAATTCGGCTAATTGGAAGAAACGCATCGACAGATATTGTGTTGGGACCAGTACAACTTATTATAGTTATCTTCAAAATGGATCCAAACAGAAGGTTAGAGAACCACAAGCTGATGTCTTCAGTCCAAGCCACTGATGGATCTATAGGAAAGATGTTAGCCAGACTGCAGACAATAGCTTGACAGGGCAAGTGTCTAAACTGAGGATGAAGATTTTTGATAGTATCACATTTCACTAGTTCCTCATTGCCATAATCCACGAATAAAATCCGAGCTACAAAAAAAATTAATTGCAGTAAAAAGTTATAATTATAAAATATATCTACTAGAATTATAAAGTCTAGATTGCATTGCTTCAAGTAGAAACCCTCCTCCACCCCTTTTAAAAAAGTAAAATTAATAAGTCTACATCATGCTTGAGATATCACAAGGCTCATTCATTTCATCCAACTATATATCTATCTATATCTATCCATCTATCTATTAATCTATCTCTCTCTCTATATATATTATTTACGTGTATATATATAGACATACAGTATTGTTAATATATATGTTACAGACCAATTACAAACTTGGACTGTTTTAAAATGGGCCAGACCATTCGAAACCTCAGACTGTTTTAAAACAGGCCAGACCATTTAAAAAAAAAGGCCAGACCACTGGCCAGACTATTTTAGAACAGGCTGGTCAAACTATTCAAACCATTTCGAAGGGTGTCAAACCCTATTCTAAATAATCAGATCATTAAAACGAGTCAGATAGTAAACCTGGCAAAAAACAAAAACAAAATGTAAATAGGGCAGTTGCCAAAGCAGACCCAAGACACAGAACTCTTGTGTTCATAAATATTTTTTTCTGAATATAACTATTAAAAAAGAAAGAAAGAAATAAAACAGATAGTCTTTTAAAAAGTTTGTTAATCTAAACTTCACTAATCCAAGCAATTTGGGCATACCAATCCTATTAAAAACACACTTGATCGTTTGTGCGTGCATCTGTCACTTGTCCATCTTCTTAAAAGAATACTGAAAAGACCTCGCAATAAACTTCTTTTAAATGAAAAAAAAAAAAAAAAAAAAAAAGCTCTCACACTCACAAATAACTAGTGCAGGAATACAGAGTAGTCATACCATTATAATTATAGGAAGGGCTACAGTTTATCAATCTATTAGAGCATTAACGAAAGCTGAGTAAGGTGGGTTGCAGTCATCTAGGGTGAAAACCTATAAGATAGGCAAGGTCATTCAGTAGACATATGTTCTCATGGCCAGACAAAAGGAAAAAAAGACAGGTAAGTACACAAATTACAATGTGAGAAATGCATAAATATGTAAGGCTATTTAACGAAGTTAAATGAAGTTAACGGCAGGAGCTGGGTCGCGGCGCCCACACTGGGAAGGTGTGGCGCACACGGGAAGCGCATGCTCACGAATGCACACGCGGCCACGAGCTTAGTTACGAGAGCTTAGTTACGAGAGCGAGTGCCAGTCAGGAATGCTACCAAAATTTGGTTTATACCGTGTACAATTAGCTGATTTTTTTTCTTCCCCCTATGGATTCACCACCACAACCACCACCTACCACTCTGCCTGAGGGGAGGGAAGGTCCTCCTCCTATGTTTACAGCCCAGCAGCTGGAATGGCTCATCCCCAGACTGGGACAGGCCCATCCTTCAGCCTGGAGGCATCCCACAGAGCACACCCCGGAGCAACCTGGGGACACAATGAACCCTGGTAGTGCAAGAGGCACCATTTCCAACTCGAGCCTCACAGGTGAGCTACAGCAGGGTGGAGGTCTATGTCATCTTGGGTAGAGCAGGGTAACCACCATAGTCAGAGCCCCCTATATCCTAGTGAAAGCTGGTTCGGTAATTAGGCCTAAGTCATTTTCTCAAATGAAATTAGGGCCCTCATACGGCCAAGATCGATGTACCCCTCTAGACCTCTTCCATATCTTAATAATGTCCCCTCAGTGCCCTGAGCGGCGACGCAGCCCCCGGAGCACAGGGCCACACCTGCAATACAATAATGTCCCCTCAGTGCCCTGAGCGGCGACACAACCCCCGGAGCACTGTGCAATTAATAATGTCCCCTCAGTGCCCTGAGTAGCGACACAGACCCAGAGTCACAGCACTGGGCCACGCCTACTGTACAAAATGTCCCCTCAGCGCCCTGAGTGGCGACACAGCCCCCGGAGCACTGGGCCATCTCTGCCCCCTTGAAGTTTTTCACCTTATGCTGCTTATTATTGCAGGTCCCTTGCCGCCATCAGTGCCGACATTCTCAGCCACCCCACTGGACGCAGGTCCCAGCCTTCCCGCTACGGCAACCCCCCTATCGAGCACCTCGGTGCCCCTGTGGAGTACCGCTGCGACTGTGCCACCCCTGGGATCCGAGCCCTATAATCCCATCGCACTAGTCTCAACCAGGGTTGCCAAGAGGATCATGGCACTGGAATTTGTGGAGATGGTGGAAGTGGTGGCAGAGGACAGTATCCTCCGGGGCAACTCGCCCGCCAGTTACAAGCATATCCCTGTGGCTGGAGAGGTTCTCCGTCATGGCGGCAATCCAAGCGATCAGGTTCCCCGAGAAGGCACCCGAGTTTCTGGCATACCAAGCTTCAATCGTCCGCGCCGAGCGGACGTGGGTGTTGTACGACCGCCAGTATCGGATGGAAGCACTCACCCAAGGGACCTTAACTGGTCTGTACCCAACACTATAACGAAGCCTTTACAGGGCGAGCAAGAGCCATCCCTAGGTGCTCCTATTGCCTGAGCGATGACCACCTGGCCAATAATTGTCCTGTAAACCCGGGAGCAACGTCGAAGTGGGATGGACCTCACTCCTCTAATTCGCGTCTTTGCACGTCGGAGCCGTGCAGAAATTTCAATGAGGGCAAGTGCCGGAGGATAAACTGCCGGTATACGCATGTGTGCCTGAGCTGCCACGAGGCTCACCAGTGGGTAGACTGCCCACGAAGACGTCAGCCGGGAAAGACTGCGAGGTCTCGGTCCCCAACCTGACGATTGGGTGGCAGGAGCCAGCGCTTCTGATCAACAAACCAACAAACAAACAAAAAATGAGTACTTATAATATATGTGACCGTCTACGGGAAAACCAGGCACAACGTGGCGTGCGTAACATCGAGAAAAGATCGATCGATTTCTTAAAAATGTATTGTTTCAAGCCGACGGAAGGGAACGGTTAAGTCTATTATAGCGGGAACGACTTAAGCTACGACGATAAAACTTGGAGAGCTCAATATCTGGACGCCGACAACTCCGTAAGTGCAACAAATTTTTTTTCGAAGGGTGCCGCGTTGTGCCTGGTTTTCCTATAGACGGTCACATATGTATTTTGAGTTGCTGCCGAAATTGTGGAAGTGATTTGAGTTCTTGAAATTTATTCGGACTTGGTCGGGGCAATCGGGTGTGACATTGTTGGAACTGGGGCAGTTTGTTGGAGGGGAGGGTGGGGATTAGGGGGAGGGGGTCTTTATATAGTAGTTGTCTGGTCTAGCCGGGCAGCAGGCCAATAGTCAGATCACTCGTGCTATTCTGGCACTTGATCAGCCGTGATGTCTTGTAGAATTGAAATTAGACACATTCAGAGTATCTTACCCCCGAGACGAATACATACACAAGGAATGTGCATTGAGACGCATGCTAGGACCATTTCCGTCTACCGATCACCTTCCTCACCTTCACATCAGCCGTTTTGGTGTGATCCCAAAAGGCCACAACACAGGCAAGTTCCGGCTCATAACAGACCTTTCCTCCCCCACGGGACGCAGTGTCAATGATGGTATTGACTCGAACTTTGCTCCCTGGTATACACCAAGGTTGACGAGGTGGCGGCGCAAGCCGCGGTCAGGAAGAGGTGCTCTACTAGCAAAGGTCGATATCGAGGCAGCGTACCGCCTGATTCCGGTTCACCCGCAAGACCGGATCCTCCAGGCTGTACAGTGGAGAGGTAACGCCTTTGTGGATCCGATGCTGCCCTTCGGATTGCGATCTGTCCCGAAAAATTTCAATGCGGTAGCAGACGCTCTTCAGTGGCACATCACTCAGGCAGGTATCGAGGTTCTGTTCCACTACCTTGATGATTTCATAATGGTGGCTCCTCCCAACTCCCATCTCTGTCGGGCATGGCTGCAGATCTTGACCCGGGAATGTGACCGGCTAGGTGTCCCAATAGCAGCCCACAAGACGGAGGGACCGTCTACTGTGGTATCTTTCCTGGGTATCACAATCGACACTGCGAAGGGAGAGCTGCGCCTCCCGGAGGATAAGCTGTCTCGACTCCGAGATCTTCTTGAGGAATGGAGGTCAAAGAAATGTTGTACTCGGAAAGAGCTGGAGTCACTAAAGGGCTCCTAAACCACGCCTGCAAAGTAATCAGGGCAGGACGACCATTTCTGAGGCGGATGATTGACCTCTTGTACGCTGTCCATCGTCCCCCAGCCAGTAGGATCCCAATCAGACTGAGCCAGAGCTGTAGAGCTGACCTGGTATGGTGGGGGGAATTTCTTAGCAAATGGAATGGTATCTCATTCCTCGATCCACCATCCTCCCTCCCAGAGATCCATCTATATACTGATGCGTCAGGTTCCTGGGGTTGTGCTGCCTGGTGTGGGGAGAACTGGCTACAAGTGCGTTGGGATACATGGGCAGAGTCCCTCTCAATAGCTGAGAAGGAGCTGATTCCCATTGTCCTGGGAGCGCTGCCAGGCCGTCTGCCACTGTGACAATCAGTCCGTGGTTGCTGACCTGAAGTCCTGGACAACAAAGCACAAGGGAATGATGCATTTGTTGCGTGCAGTGGTCTTTGCTGAGGCCAGTTTCAGGTGTTCTCTTTTCCCGCTTTATATTGATACCAAGTCCAATCACTTGGCGGACAGCCTGTCACGTAATGATGCCAATTATTTTTTATCCTAGGTACCATCAGCTGCTCAGCACCCCACTCCAGTGTGTTGGCACCTACTCGACCTCCTCCTCAACAAGGAAGCGGATTGGACGGTTCCGACCTGGCGGCAACGTTTCAGGTGTACTTTCAAGCTGGACTAGCCCAGTCAACTCAGAGGACTTATGAGGTAGCGATGAGACACTACACCCAATTCTGCATGATTTACACGATACAACCCACCTTCCCTGTGTACGAACGTCTGCTGTGTTATTTTGCCACATACCTGGCCAAGAGGAACCTTGCACCACAAACCATCAAATCCTACTTGGCTGCAGTCAGGAATGCTCAAATTGCAATAGGTCTGCCTGACAGGGACCAGTCATCGATGCCCCTACTGACGACACGGGGGGAATGGCAAGGACTGGCCCAGGCAGCAGGAGAGGGGGTGGTGAGCTGTGTGACAGGTATGTTGACCCTAACCTAATTAACTATAAAATAAGATTGCTTTGGGGGGGCTTTTGGTCGGTACCCCAACCAAATGCCTTGGGCCACCAGGCGCCTATGCGCAGCGCAATCTGCGAAAAAGGGGCCTTCCCCCCAAAGCGGGGGATTTCGCAGCATGAAAGGGGTTGGGTTTAACACACCTCTGCACTGACCGGTGGGTAGCCAGCCCAGTTCCTGCCAAAGATGAGGTTGATAGGAAAATGATACACGACATTACCTCTGGTTAGCGACTAGAGTTAAAGGCTATTTAACAAAGTTAAATGAGGTTAACGGCAGGAGCTGGGTTGCGGCGCCCACACCGAGAAGATGTGGCGCACACGGGAAGCGCATGCTCACGAAGGCACACGCGGCCACGAGAGCGGGTTTCAGATGATTATACTAATATGACACATAGAGTAAAAAAGAAAATGTATTTTTCCTTTAATTTAATGTGTCCTATGTAATTTATAATATAGTTTGAGTTTGTTAATAAAAGAATGTGGTTATGGGCATAGTAGCCTGATTTAGATCATATCACTCCATTGTTGGTAAAGAGAAATAAACCCTCCTTTCAAAATTCCATAGACGTGTAATTTCCCCTTATTTTTAGTGACCTTTCTGTAATGAATCTGTTGTGCACAGAGCTAGCTGGAAAAAGAGATCACTCTGAGCAACATAATTCATTAATCTAACTTGTTGTTTGTTGATCTTTGTGTCTGTGTGGGTGAATACTTTAGTGGGACCAAGAGGGTGTTCAAATTTGTGAAATGTTTGGTTTGAAAAAACTCATTTAACTCTAGTCGCTAACCAGAGGTAATGTCGTGTATCATTTTCCTATCAACCTCATCTTTGGCAGGAACTGGGCTGGCTACTCACCGGTCAGTGCAGAGGTGTGTTAAACCCAACCCCTTTCATGCTGCGAAATCCCCCGCTTTGGGGGGAAGGCCCCTTTTTCGCAGATTGCGCTGCACATAGGGGCCTGCCAGCCCACTTTCACATCACATGATATGCGATGGAGTCTAACAACCTAGTTGTAAAATAAGGAGGAAGTTAGGGGAGGATGGTGGGAACCAAATTTTGGTAGCGTTCCGGCCTGGAGTCCTGCTTTTCCGGCTCACTTCCATCAGGAAAAAACAAACAAATAAAGAACAGAAACCGTCTTGGTGTCTGTCCTTGGGCTATAAAATAGTTATAAACCAATAAGAATTGGTTTTTACTGCAATTAACAAACCCTCGCAACTTGGGCTTCACCCTCGTGTCTTGGGATTTGTAATCACCTACAAGCTCAATATTGGTTATTACTATTACACATAGTACTGGTAGCACAGCAGGGTATTCAATAAATTTAGATCACGTTGAACTACTGTATCTGTTAAGACATGAGTTGGTTTAAACAGTATGAGTGTGTCTATTTTTTTTTGACAGTCATTTAAACACTTCACAAAATAAATTAGAAACTGCAATGTATTTTCTGTAATTTTTTAAAATGTAAAGTGCTTTACAGAGACAAAAAAATGTGTTTGTGTTGTGCAGCTTGGTAAGGATTGTACAATAAACTTGACCATAAATTAGTCATACCCTCCCCCCCCCCCCCCCCCCCCCCCCCCATGATAGCAGTAGTATAGTCGTAGAGTTTGCTGTTAGCTCTTGCAACATTTCATACTGCTATATGATGCAGCAAGATGTAAGGATGCAAATGCATGTAAATTAAAGCTCCATCTACCTGCATTGTGAACGGTCTATTTCAGTTCAAATTCTAGGAACAGTGACATTATTTCTCAAAGGTGACAAGGCAACACATTTGTCAGAGTGATTTAACGTCTGATCTCAATACTCTGGCTCTGGTGTGACGCTACCTGACGTGGCTACCACCATAGCTGTCTCCACGAATGTCATGTCACTGTCAGCTTCGTCTGAATCAACATCATGTGGTTGAACTTTGACACAAAGGACTGCATTCGTGGCTTCTCTGGTGGACTTTTCTCGATGCAGCATCGTGTGGTGTTTATTGTGGCATGTTCGGCAGGTGTACTTGGAGGGACAGTACGTGTAGCCATGTCCTTCTCCTAGACAGTTAGTACACAATCGCTTCTCCCAAACAAACTTGTTTCTTTTGTCTACATCATAGTGGGCGAAGGGTTGACACCGAACTAAGTTGTGCTTGTCTGCACACAGAACTGGCGGCGATTTATTGTGCTTGCTCTTGGCTGAGCTGTTGGCTGGTGATGTGGAAGTGGTTCCAGAGGCGTCTGGTGCCATTTGTTTGACAAGGTTTCTGATGTATTCCTCGGCATCTTCTACTTCTTCAGGGGTCAACTGTGGTCAACTCTCTGTGGTGATATACTAACACAATGTAAACAGCAAGATTTCTGGAGGGTACACTTATTGTCTACTATATCCTACTATATTCGGCAAGAAGTCGAAATGTCAGGTTACTTTTTAATTAACAATATTATTGGCTGTAAGAACGAGAAAATTTGCTATTATTATAATTATTTCAGCCGAGAATGACTGAATCATTCATAGTTCTTTACAAATCTCAGTCATTAGTACTTAATGAAACACGCTGCTATATGATGCAGCACGACGTAAAGGATGCAAATGCATGTAAGATGTGGTTTAGGTAGCATTTAGGCTTGACATGAACGTGTTTCCACACACAAATTTGACATTAGCAAGGCTTGCATCTGAAACTTTTGAACCACTAAAACATCTTATCTTTGAAATTTTTATTTACTGTTTTTTAAGGTTGTTTATACTTTTATGACGTTTTCTCCCAGAGATTTCCTAATTACCCCATATGTTCCCCTCTTACAATTTGTGGGGAACTGGATTCAACAAACAATAGACTAATAATTTGTGCTCTTGTGTGCTCTTTAACATCAGAGCAGACTTTGTATCTGGTTGCTAGTAGGAGCCTGCCTGACTTTCAGGTGAGACTGCTCTTGGTTTTAATTGTACATCACCACCGTAAGACCAGCAACATTTGTGGCTAGTTTGGAGCCAGGCTGTTTGAAAATGGGCTGGCCTGTTTTAAAAAGGTCCAGACCATTTTAAAATGGGCTTGCAGTTTGAAAATGGTCTGTAACATATATAGAGAGAGAGGGGGCTGCCCGCAGTAGAAAAGAGGAAAGAACAACTTCTTGCTATGTAGTTGTTGCAGTAACTAAGGCGTGTCTACTTCGTTCTCTCACAGGGTCTAAAGTGGTAATGTTTTAGTAATCTTTTAGTTTTTACGAACGATCTGCTTATTGCCTGTAAATAACTCTAAAACCCTAGCTTTACCTAACACCAAGCCCTGCACCAGCGGCTAGGCCAGCAGAAATTCTGGTGGTGGCAATATCGTCTAGCAATGGCACTTGCTCCCAATATGGCGGCAGCGATGGCTACAGATCGAACTTACCTGGCAAGAACTTTCTGTATATTCAAAGGTTTCGTGGATTAGTCTGCCTACTACTCTCCTCCCCAACAGCAACGCAATAATTGTGCCAGACTAGAGATTTCAAGACAAACATTCAAAACTGCTTGCTGTAATTACGATTTTGGCATGGGATAATTGCTGTGAGAATGTCATTAATAAAGGTTAACTGCAGTTATGACAAAAAAAGTGTGTCTTCTCTTTCAATCTCCTCTTTTCTACTTTGCAACAGATAAGACCTGTACTAATAAGAACCATATTCGACAACATGCACTACATTTACCATGAGGGTCATCATCGATATCCGTCAGAATATCCAAGATCTTTGCACGATACCAACATTCATCCTCCGAGAATTGAGCACAGCAAAACTCCCCAATTACTGGCTCATAGCAGACCGATTCTTCCTCATAATCTTCTCTATTAACAGATAAAGACAAAGTTTGCTAGGTTGATCTATCATGAAATTGCAAACACAAATATATTAACATGGTACAGCAGCATGGCTGCTCGTAACAAATTAGTTAGGCCTATTTTATTTCACCTTTTCCTTAACCCATTCACAGGCAATAGCGCTATATGGCGCTGATCCTTCAGCCGGCACTTCTCTAATTTAAAAAATCTATTATCCAATATAGCGTCCTCATTATTTGTTTTCACGTTGCTGTGACGTAGTACTTTCTAATAAAAAAAATGAAATGAAAGCATCAGTATTATTTTTTTAAGAATATTGTTAAAAATATGGCTGCCAGAACGCTTACCTTTGAGTGTCAGTCTGCTCTAAATGCTTTTTATGGTACGAGGCTCTGAAGCTCAGAATTTAGTAACTAGAAGGTGAACAAGCTGTGCACTGTGTTTGAACTCCGTAGCAGCGTCGTGACAGTCTGTAATTGAGTTTCAGATCAAACCGTTAGTAAACAGTAAGTCAGAAATTTTAGCTTTTCTTTTTGGACTATGGTACTTTAGTCTTGTGCTAACTTGCTTTAAAAATTCTTCTCTTGCTGATTGTCTGATCAGATTTTACACCACCAGAAACATCTATGTATAGTTTACTTGAGCTGCTTATAGGTCACTTGTGATGTTGTACATAGGGTGTTTTTCAGTTGAAGACTAATTTTAGCCATACACAAAGAAAACTAAATGAAGCATTAATTGTTTCACAATATAGGTGCTTTATGGTGTGTCAAAGGTTACCTTACCCCATTGCCTTCATTATTTCCACTAATACAGAGCTCTGAGGCTGCACAATAAAGTGGTGAGGGTTGATTACCTCTGTCACATAAACCTCCATCTCCACGCCAGGGCTCAGGTCAAGACTTTGCAGCTCTACAAATGAAACAAAAAGCCAAACACAACAACAACAAACATAACAAATAAACACACAAAAGGAGGATTAACAGGAACACTTACCAAGGTCGTGACCTTCTAGGCTTGCTGACTCTACAAGAGTTGTTGTGTTATCAAGGAATCCATCACATAAGTCATGATCACTTGGGCGTTTGCATATCTCTCCATCAGATAGAGTATTAAGCAAATTTGCAGTCGGTTTTACAGAATAAATTTCATTTTGGGTGACCCCTTTTAGAGAGGCTTTGTTCTGACAGATTTCTTCATCCCCTGTGTTGGTGAGTAAACCACTATCACTAGTATTAGGACTACCAACACCAACTTCTATACCACAAACACTTCCAGTATCACCATGGTGACAACTTGTCATGCTCTCCTCCTCACAATCAACTACTGAGTCCAAACTAATAACCGTCGACAAATCTTCAGTATTGCTGAAATTCACTGATTCGCCACTCACACTAGTTATGACTGCCTCGCAAGCATGAGGGGTTTGATGTCCATCTGCTGGATCTCTGACAGTTCCTGAAATATCTTTATCTTCAACAATGTCTACAGATTTTACACTTGCCAATATATCTGAGGTGTTCTTCCCAGTAACTGAGGAAGTAGTACTGTAATCGGCAGATTTAGCATCTATAATAACAGCAATAAAACTGTGACATCACTAACTAAAGTGAAGCATTACATTCAGAGTCAGAATCTACTCTTTAAACTACACAATTCTCCAGAGATTCCCTACATGCAGGGGAATTGGCTACATTGTATAGCAAGGGCAGGACAAGATTCTATACCTGACAAAAAGAACATTTTAAAATTGAGGAATGAATTGGCTTTTTTCCCCCTCAAAGTTTGCATGTTTAGTACAGTTTGTTTTTTGCTTAATAATCCTTAAAAAAAAAACTAAACAACACACAGGGGGTCATTCTACTCTCCAACAAATGGATTAGCATGGCAGTACAGAGCCAATGGGAAAGCCTCATACCAACAATATCAAAGAATATTTTAGGTGATTGTACTAGTATACATATTCAGTTGGGTATAATTTGTTACTGACAACAAAAATAAGCATAACGGTACTGTCCTTCTAGACTAACTTTACTACAACCATTACATCAACCAATAAGCTCAAGTTTGTCCCATGATAGTTAAATTGACACCCCTAAATCTCCACTTCAATGCACTTCATATGGCAAAGTGTACGGTGAAGAGGTTTAGTTGTGTTCTATAAATAGGAGGCTACCCTAAACAGAGATCAGTGCTATTAAGGGTGCTCGCACACTTCCCACGCATTTAATTGAAGCTGGTTGCTAGGGAAGAATCTTTATTTTTCTGTTTTATTTAGACCGTTTTCTGCAGGTGGACCTTATTTACTACTACCGTAGACGTCTACATACCTGAATTCAGAAGTAACAAGTGGCCGCTTCAAGAGATATGACCATTCTACCTTCTCATACAAAAGCTATAACTCCTCCGCCAGTTAGGAAAGAAAAAAGATAAACACGGAGGTAGGCACTGCTGGAGATGGACAGGAAGTAGCAGACCAGTGCGGGAGGCTACTTTAGCGGGACTTGTGGAGGGCCTTTGTCAGCTTCTCTCTGAGCGGCATGCTCCTCACTCCTTCAATGCCGCTTGAAACTCTTCCCAGTGACAGCAAACCACAGTGAGTACATGGGGTATACCAGCCCGCGGGAATAGCTAGAGATATCCTGACCGCGGGAACTCTCAGCCTAGCTAATCATCAATTCGCGAGGGACTATTCCACAAAACAGGATGCCACATTTCTGTGGTTAAATTCACAGGAAAGATTGCCCGCGCGTTGCTGTGTGCGAGCATCCTTAATACTATCTCCTGGCATATTGTATAACCCAAGCAGTAAGCAATATAGTCTCGTGTAGCCAGACACTTTACCAACCGTAACCGCTACGCGGGGAAGGAAAGGGTCTGGGAACATACAATACAACGACTTGTTCAGCAGCACCCCAAAAAGGGTGATCCAATTATCACATTCCAACGCTTGTGGTATCCAATTGACGTCACGACCACGTCCGGGTAGTAGGTCTCCTATTCATGCTCGTACGTTTATTGCTTGCCAGGAGTGCTTATAAATCGCCTACGAAAAACAACTTCACGCAACGTTTTCACCCTCCCAGATGTGATGTTGACGTCACACAGTATACAGCAAGCTTGCTGGAATGTGATAATTGAGCACCCTTTTTGGGGTGCTGCTGAACAAGTCATTGTATTGTATGTTTCCAGACCCTTTCCTTCCCCGCGTAGCGGTTACGGTTGGTAAAGGGTATGGCTACGCGAGACTATAAGCAATAGCAGATTTGTACATACTATCGTTTTTTGTGTACAGCTCCAATTCTCTGGCCACCTCCAAGAAATTCAATTGGTAAGCATTCTGTAATTCCAATTTCCCAATTTTGTCAGATAGAAGTACCAAATCCACAAATCTCTCATCAAGAAGGGTGCTGGTTCCTGAATATTGCTGAAAGAATTTGGTATGGTCACATTCCAGTTCCAAGGAGTTCGCCTTGGCTACAGCCTACAACATAACAAATTAATTGGTGAACTTATAAACTGTTTTAGTATACGTTAATACAAACACTAAGTATTGCGAAACGACTAATGTGTAAATCTTGAATTGCAGAATCATTACTCTAAATCAGCTAGGAATGAAGGATAATCACAAGTACGCACCTCTTTCGACTTGGCCGCCAATTCCATAGCGAACTGCTCAGACACTGAGATTACTGAACTTTTCTCTTCTCTCTCCGACTTCAAGTCATTCAAAAGCTTTGACTTTTTCTTGTTCAAAGCTTTTATCGCAAATTCAACTTCATTTTCCAAACGTTTTTGGATATGCAAACAAGCCAGATCTAATTCACTTTCTGCATCTTTCAATGACAAAATGTAATCATCAACATTTTTAAACTGATCAATGACATTTTCTTTCGCTTGTTTCAACTTTTTCGAAGCTAAGCTTATCGCTGTCTTCCTCCCCTCCATTCGCGCTCTCAAAATACAATTCCTCTCCGGAATCACACTTCACCCACGTGCTTACGCAGACACCTACCTGAAGACCTTTTACCGAAAGCATACGAGTTTAGCTTTCAGGTGGGTGTTCAGGTAGCGGTACAATGGTCCTGAGGAAAAAAGAGATTGCTATCGAACTACAAAAGCTAAGTTTAATTGACAATCCTAAAGTTGAATTGGAACAATACTGTACCCCTCCAGATATTGCTGCGGAGATTATTCACGCCATTGGTATGGACATTAATATGAATGGGAAGCGTGTCCTAGACTTGGGTTGTGGCTCTGGAATGTTAGGATTAGGCTCGATTATTCTTGGTGCCAGTGAAATGTTTGGCGTAGATGTAGATGAGGAAGTTTTGAAAAATGCTAGATGTAATGGAGACCTTGTAAAGGAACAGTTCGAAGAAGACGAAGTTAAAGTCGAGTTTTATCGAGATGATGTCAGAACTTTAAAAGTGAGTGACTTGGCGAAATTTGATGTGGCCATTTGCAATCCCCCTTTTGGTACAAGAGAAAGCAAAATTGACCAAATTTTTGTGGAGAAAGGATTGATGTTGGCTGATGTAGTGTATTCAGTGCATAAATATTCCACAAGAAACTTCTGGAAGATTAAGGCTAAAGATTGGGGGGTTCGAGTTGAATACATTATTCCTGAATTACTGTTTCCAGTGAAAAAAACATTTTCATTTCACAAACATGAAGTTGTAGATATTCAGGTACAATTAATCAAGTTTTGTAAACTATGATGTCGCCTAAAGCAAGATGTTTGAGTGTGTTGTCAAAATGCCTCCTAAAACTACGATGTAGCTTAGGCAAGATGTTAGTGTGTGTTGTCAAACGCCTCATAGATTGTTGTATGCAATGTCTTATAAATCACTTAAAATCATGTTCTAAACGGTTGTTTTTAGCATCAAATTGTGAATCTAGCAATATTAGTATGGATTTTTCTCATTAAATGTGCTGAAGAAATATAAGGTTTGAATAGCTCATTTGCAATTATGTGGGAACACTGGTATTAGCCACTGATATGACTGGTTGATCGTCTTGCATTGTATGAACAAGAGTAGTTTTGTGGTTGCATTATAAGGTAAAATATCGATCTTCTCAGCTATGTTATACTTACATTATAGCCAATCCTTGTGCAGAGTTAGATTGCTGAAGTTATAGTAACAAAACAAATTGGTTTGAATGCTGGCACCATTGACCCTTTACCAAATCAGAAATTCCTTGGTAACCACACATTCCTTAGCAACCACATACCAGACCAGCACTTGTTACATGGAAACGAATAAAAAATATCACAATTTGAATCACAAATAAAAATACAACACAGGGTTGGACGATTCCACCTTAAATAAGAAACATTTATCAACTACAATATAGAGTTGGCATAACTACAGTGTGGTGTACAGAGACTTCATAATTAAAAGTTTATCTTGAGTGTGTGATGACGATGCACATGTACACATAGCTCTGGCTGGCTAAAGGAGTAGACATTTACTCTTTTTCTTCTTCTCTGGCTTTTCTGGCGTTTTAGAGTTAATCTGCCTCACAAGATCATAAAATATCTGCAAGAAATAATCATTTATTGTAAATAGTAGTACCAGGGTATTACACTGAGGTGCCTATATACCATACATGAAGTTATAATATAACATACACACAAAAGCTATGAATACTAAAATTCACCTCCCCCTTTGCTTCATACAGTTATAAAAAAACAAAAACAGTTCAGCTAACTAGTGCACGACATTCTTGGGTTGACCAAGGTGTAAACTTACCTCAGCAACATTAATTTTTGATTTTGCTGATGACTCCATGAATGTGCTACAAAAATATATATAACATACTATATAAGCTACAGGAGGGGGAAATACTTAAATAGTTTTATATTTGTTTCTTACATTTTTATATTGTATGTAACAAATATACACTACATGTGAAACACCAAAGGAGCAAACCCTCAGTGCTACTACACACACCAATTAGCAATTAACCATTTCTTGACCAATTAGGTATCGATATAACTGCAATAAAACTGTAGATGTAAATGCTGTCTTCATAAGAGAAACTAAACATGCAGGGGACACTCACCAATAATTTTGACACAAAACTCCAATTCAACCATAGTGAACTTCCTCAGCTTAAAGCAAAAACTACCGCAGACTGCAAGAAATTAATTTGCTCACGTGTCAAAAGGGGGAGTTACCCACAAAAGCTAGTAAATACACGGAACTGATAGCTTCATGATCAGCCTTAAATTCAAGAACTGGCTCAATAAAATCACCCTTCTGATTAAGTTTTACCCTATTTAACCATTAATTGTCAGTAATCTCCAAAATCAGAGCGTGACAGACAGACAGGACAACTACTCTCCAGCACATGAGGATTAATATGAAAAAAATTACCAGCTTATATATATATATATATATTTAAAATGACCACATATATAATATATACAACTTTGTAGCAATAAAGCTAGTACTATTACATTGGAGAAGGAAAAAGAACTTACCAATTGCCCCATTGTCTTGCTAGATTTTGACCCTGATCTCTACCAACAACCCTTTCATCTTCCAAGTCACATTTGTTGCCTACCAGCACCATAGGAACCTAGACCGGATGGGATGCATAGATACATACAACAAAATGATAATGAGAATGTGAGAGTAGCCAACATCCATTAGAACATAGATCCTGGCAGACACAACCACATAACTGCCAACTGCTGCTATTCTAACTGGTAAATAATTCCAAATGCCTCCCCCTAGATTTTCCTTATAAGGTAATGAAGCAAAGCATAAGGTCACTGCATGAAATTACAACTTTAGGGTTGTCATATCCTATACTACTGTACGTGCCTCAACCCAGCCTTTCAATAGATCACAATAAACTCACATCATCTTGATCCTTAACTCTCAAGATCTGTTCCCTCAGGTCTGACAGATCATTGAAAGTTGCTTGACCTGTGATAGAGTACACAAGCACAAACCCTTGTCCATTTTTCATGTACAAGTCACGCATAGCTGTAAATTGTTCCTAAAACACAATAACAAAGTTGTTGCTGTTATTAAATTATAGTACCCCCACAATCTATAGCTTTTAGTTGGACTTGCATAAGCTACACGTTCATTGTGATAGTGACAGCTCTCATTCAATAGTCTATTATTATAAGGGAAATAAACTTACCGTTCCAGCAGTATCCAAAATTTCGAGCATACATTGTGCACTATCCACTTCCACTTGCTACAACAACATAACAATCAAGGAAGTGTCATCAAAGAACCACAGATATATCTTACTTTGCGGTAAGAATCCTCTATAGTGGGGTCATACTTCTCCACAAAAATTCCTTGCACGAACTGGACAGTCTAGAAATAACACAGTCACTATAGTTTTCCAGAAAAATAAGGGGGAGGGGGGGGGGGGGGGGGGGGGAACTTACCAGAGCACTCTTTCCCACACCACCAGATCCAAGAACCACAAGCTTATACTCGCGCATTTTGTCTAAAACACACAATAGTCAAATTAGAAAGCTACATGATCTCTGTCACACAAAGTAGAGTTTGTGTCCCACATTTATAAAGTAAAGGTGTACTGCTTTTGAACTTAAAGACAGTCACAAAGACATAGTCATTGTATGTTAGTATTTAGTTGTACTTCATGCCCCATATACACCAGAACGAAAGTGCCCATATGAAAAAACAACAAACCTACACACAGTACCTTCAGCTACACACAGTTGCCCCACCGCGACAATCCCCTAGCTAGTCCTACTTACACGCAGTACCTCCACCACAGTCCCAGAGCCATATTAAAAACTCAAGAAGAACGTCACTGTTACCTTTATAGTCGAGAAGAACTTGAGCAAACAACACTTCAATAAAGTAGAGCAACCTGGATTTCCGACCTCTAGCACCACGCCTGACTCTCCCTCGTTGTACACACCCTATCTAGCAGACAAACAACCCCGGTAGAAGCCACCTCTAACCTCAGATTATAAATAGACGAGATCTGTGCTATTTTTAGAACATGTTATGGCTATAAAAAATTTCCTTTTCCTCCTCCCGCGGCCGTGGCCGTAACATAAGTTCTAATTATAGAATATCACACTATCTGACGACCCGAACCCAGGTACGGTCGTAAACAGCTGGTTGTAGTTATAACTTGAGGAGCTGCTGGAGTGGAGGTGGTTTAGACTTTAGCCTATTCGGTTCTGTGGCTGATCACCTCACCTGTAGGTTAGTGGAGGAAGTAGCGGAAGACTATTAGGAAAAATGTAAGTACGGTTGTTGTTGTTGTTATCTGTAGCAGCAGAAACTAAACTTTTACTAGCCCTAACTTTTCTCGTAAGACCGGCTATCTATAATTCTATCTAGAGAGATTTTATTGTGAAGAAATACATTAAACAGTAGATGTAGTGTTCATGAATGACATGGTCTATATATGTAAGACGTCACTAGATATAGGCAGAATATTCCTGGTCCCATAGTCATAACTTATTATTTTCATTCTTTTGTAAGAGAGTGTATTCGCATCTTTTTTTTCTCTTTTTTTCCTGGTATTACTGAGATAGTTAAGTTGGTATTGCAATTATTAAAATACAATGTACATAGTAGTTGGGTTTTATTGTGTTTCAATTATAATTTTTTTAAATTTTGGCGAGTAGAAATATGAAACACAATACACTATCAGGGGTGTGCCAATGGAACATGTATATAAAACTTGATTACTTGAGTAAGCATATGTATGGGGGTGGCATTTCACTCTTCTGCTAATATTTTCACTAGGCCTTAGGCTGGTGAAAATAATTATGCATGTTCGTGAGATATCTCCATATTGTTGTACAGCGAGTGTAATAAATTGTTTGTTATACATTGGATATTTTTCAAAAATCTATGAATTGCTTCAAAGCGTTATCGCTGTGAGGCAACTCCACCGTACTTCTAAAAATTCAGTTGTCCAGAACTACGCATGGTTTTGTTGGAGCGTTTAATAGTTAACGTTCAATATGGGAAAATATTGAACATTAATATAATGCTGCTGAAATACTCGAGAAAAACATTTAATATAATATGTAGTGTTTAATGGGTAATACAAGGCTTTAGCTTGCTGATGGAGGTTGTTGCCAAACAATAGTAGTGAATAGACAGAAAAGCAATTGTTTTTTAACGTTTTAGTAAGCAGTGTTGTCGAAATGGTATGGAATGCACCGGTAATTGATAAAAAGAATTTACATTGTAGTTACTATCAGTAATGAGCTGTAGCCAGTGCCCAAAAAAGATTAGGCTTCCTTATCATAACAAGGCTGTATAATGGGATTTTTAAACCATTTAAATCAAGTAACTACAATGTAAATTCTTATCACAAGGCACTGGATTGGATGCCACTGTGGTCGCTTTATAGGTGTTGATCTAACTGTAGTGATGGATCTATTGTACTGTTGTGCTGTTGATTTCGTATGAAATAGTTGTCATGCATGTTTAATGCTGTTGTGCAGGTGTTTTATTCACTCTTCTTCCAATGATGAATGACTGCTCTAGCAGCAGCACCAATTTCCCTGCTAGGGATAGGGTCCACAATGGTAATAACCTTGTAGATTCACCCCATCGAACCAGCAATTTTCCCATTGCAAGAACATCATCCAGTCTTCCAGTTACCAGGAGAAGCTCCACTCACAAGAAGGAATGGTTTGATACTAACTTAGCACATGGTGCTGGGTTTGCTAGTGATCTAGAAGCTCTGCTTTCAGGCAGCTACCACCACTGTTTTGACTCTGATAGTGATGATGACACCAAGGAGGGGATGAAGACATTACCCAATAGATATGTTTCACAAGAGGAGCTTGATGCACTCAAAGGCTGTGTTACTAAAAGGCGGATACTATTTTCTCCAGGTCCTGCTGCTTCTTTGTCTTCTATCACAACAAGCTGTAGAGAACTTGGTGATCACCAGTCAGCAGGACACAGCTATTCTGTCCCCCTCATTAGAAAACACATTGTAACAGAAAGTGATGGCAGTCATTCCAGACAAGGGTCTTTAGAATATGATCACCTCTCAGACTTCAACCCTCACCAGCATGAGTCTAATCCTACCCATTGCTCCAATACTAGTACTCCAGGAGATACTGCAGTTAGCATTCAATTTAGGCTACATAATGAAAAGACTTCGAAAACCAGTTCTACTCCACCCTCTTTAGCAAGATATATTCATTCTGATATGAAATACAAGTCTCCAGTGAGCAGTAGCATCTCAGAGATTCACCGCCATGAGCATTGCCATGTCAGTGCAGTTAGTCTTGGCAGAAGTAATTCCAGTTGTGTTCCATTGGTCCAATCTCGCTATGGAGACTGCTGCTATGATCCTACAGCCAGACCTACACCTATGGATTCTTGGCAGATTGGCAAGGCACCAACTGGTTCCTTCAATGTCTCGGAAACGCCTATCACCACACCCACACGTGCAGTGCAGCACCAGAGTCCTTATCACACAAAGTTTAACAGTCCCTTGCTTTCCAAACACCAGTACATGCACGATGAAGGATCAACTAGCTTGTTGAGGGAAGATCACACTGGCTCTAACTTCAGTATCTACAGCCAGTCAACTACAGTGTCCTCTATAAATGATAGACCTCACTGCAGCTACTCCAAAGGTGTAGACATCAGTGTGTTCAAGGACAGGACTAATGTAAGTTATAGCGTATTAGAGTGTGGGAGAACTTTTTTCCTTCGTTGTGTTACTGTGAGTAATCGGCCACATATAATCCTAAGGTGTAGATGTAGCGCTCTAATTATGAGGTGTTGCCGGTCACTATCTGGTTTTTGGTAGTGAAAAGTATACATAGCTGGTAAATACATATGTGACAGGCTCTGGGAAAACCAGGAATTTCGGGCAAAAATTGAAATTGAGATATAGGCTCCAGAACTAAGTCATCTGGAAAAATTCTTTCTTTCACCTATTTTTTTTTTTTGCAGAATTAGTCTTAGTGACCCTTACTCTAAGTCTATGCCAAATTTCAAATGTCAAAACAACTTAAAAGACCTCAAGCGTGCTGTGGAAAGACAAGCTACTTTTTATTCTCTCTCGTTCTCGAGGTACAATAAACGGGGAATGGGTGGAGTTTCAAACAAGCAGCTAAAAAAACGGCATAGCTTTGAGACTATTGCATGCAATCTACAGCTTACCTCTGGCAGAAAGTTTACTACTACATCGAGTAGAGTAGCCAAGGATTCCGACAGGACAGGCTCCGAGACGCTCTGAAAGCTAAAAAGAACTCTACGCAAAACTTCGTTAGTTGCCGTTAAAAAGCGGCTGCACAATTTAATTGCGTATGCGGAGTACGCCGTTAAGTATACGGAAACGTTAATTATACCGGAAGTGGATATTCAATTTATGTTTTCACGATTTCTAGTTCAATTGCTTTGCTGAATACAGCCCAGTTCAACTGCCAGTTTCTGTGCGAGTCAAAGGTTTTACCCTCCAGTATTTTAGCACTAAGTTGAGATAAATTGTAGCTTTTTATTAACATAAAAAACTCATTTTTTTTGGTTTGCCTGAAATGCCTGGTTTTCCCAGAGCCTGTCACATATGTGAAGTCAATTGATGTTAAGGAAGTTGTGTGGTCTTTTCACCTTTAAAGAAAACCCTCCATCAAGGGACTAGCACAGTATTATTTGTTAAAACATGTGTATCTATACAACCACTAACTGTACACACACTTCAAATGTATTTTAAAACCATTTCTCTAATTTACAGCTAACATTAAAATCTTAATTTGCATGTAATATGGTGTATTTAATTATTGATATGACAGTATAATGTTTATTATTGAATTCAAACATTTTAAATTCATATGTAAGCTTCTCACCAGCTGTTCATGTTCATCCTTGTCATATATAACTTCCCAATACATAGACTGACATTGTGCAATTCTCTCTATTGCAGATGGTGTTGAAGTGGTTTTGTGAGTTCAGTGACCAACAGAGGAACATGCTGCTCATGAACTTGTTGGTGAGGAATGGAGAATTAGATGATGTAGTTGGAATAGAAACATACAGAGTTGTCAAGGATGCTTATGTTAATGAAAGGGTTTCGGTTGTATCCCATGCAGTGCTGATGTAATATAAGTGGCCTAAAGGCGGGGATTCGCCATTACTAACCAGTGTAGTTTAGTATGTGTTTGGAAAAACTGCAAGGGTCTCATACTCAACAACAGAATGTCTCTCTCATGCCCCTCCTGCAATTGTAAGAAAATTATTTTGCCTCACCTGGCAGTCTGTCTGTGTGCAACTCTGCCAGGTGTGTGGCTCTTTCGGGGTATTTGGTGAAAGTGTGCGCAAATGTACATGACTCAGACCACAAGCATGTATCTATATAATGTGCCACACACATACTGTATACATATATACATAAACATCAAGTGCATACGTCACACGCATACATTATCAGTGTGTATTCACACTAGGCTCCCATAGTAATGTGGCTAGTGAGCAGTTTACTTACTGTACTACGTACGTACATATATACTCGAGTTTTATTGACACTTATTTATATATTTACTCTACCTGCTCTACATGAATAAAAATACACATAATTAAGAATGTCACTATTACATGTAGATGTTCTCGTGTCAATAAGTACTGAACTTGTGACTTTGGAGAGATTTCAATGTCATAGGAAGTGTTAGATCAGTTTATTTGGTTGTACTGTACACTCATGTATAGTGATAGGGAGTCCTAGATACAGTACACCTGTCTGTGGACTATTAATTGAATAGAGGAATTGCCTTTCATATGGTTTCCTTTTATAACAATGTCCAAAACTAGTCTAGCATTCCTTTTTATGAGCTTCCCTTTCAATTGAACCTCTTGACCTTTGATTATGTACTGCACTTTTCTGTGTGAGTGGCTCAGTAAGACTACTGCTGTGAGGTAGGATTAGAGCAAGTTGCTGACATGTAACATGTTTTCTTCCATTTTTCATTCCTAGTAGCTGACCCATCATAATGACTCTCAAAAGGTTAACTTTTGAATGTTATTATACTATAGTGAGCTGTATGATATAATTAATGTCCACTAAATACAAGTCATCTGTCTGAAAGAATATTGATTTGTTTGGACAAACTTGCCTGTAGACATATTTCAATTTTTATTCTTTAATCTGCTTTCACTGTTGATGTAATTGCCTTTGTTTGATAGAGGGAGGAATGACAATAGCAGTGTTTGATACATTTATTATTATTATTATTATTATTATTATTATTATTATTATTATTATTGAAGAATGCACATTTGTGTATTGGGGACAAAACTTATTAGTCAGGCAGTAAGTGGAACCATATGTATTGTATGTAATAGCAAACTTCCTAGATATGATATAGCAGGTTTAAAATTTACATCGCCAAAGAAAGCAGAGATATAAGATATAGAACAGAAGAAGTGAAAAAAAATTAGTGAATGAAATAAAGTGTAAGGAATAAACAGGGATGTTAGAAGAGAGTAGCATGGTATTTGAATAAACAGAGAGGTTAGAAGAGAGTAGCATGGTATTTGAATAAACAGAGAGGTTAGAAGAGAGTAGCATGGTATTTGAATAAACAGAGAGGTTAGAAGAGAGTAGCATGGTATTTGAATAAACAGAGAGGTTAGAAGAGAGTAGCATGGTATTTGAATAAAGAGAGAGGTTAGAAGAGAGTAGCATGGTATTTGAATAAAGAGAGAGGTTAGAAGAGAGTAGCATGGTATTTGAATAAAGAGAGAGGTTAGAAGAGTAGCATGGTATTTGAATAAAGAGAGAGGTTAGAAGAGAGTAGCATGGTATTTGAATAAAGAGAGGTTAGAAGAGAGTAGCATGGTATTTGAATAAAGAGAGGTTAGAAGAGAGTAGCATGGTATTTGAATAAAGGAGAGGTTACGAAGGAGAGCAGCATGGTTCATTTGAAATAAAAAAGAGCGAGTTTGAAGAGAGTAGCATGGTATTTGAATAAAGAGAGAGGTTAGAAGAGTAGCATGGTATTTGAATAAAGAGAGAGGTTAGAAGAGAGTAGCATGGTATTTGAATAAAGAGAGAGGTTAGAAGAGTAGCATGGTATTTGAATAAAGAGAGAGGTTAGAAGAGAGTAGCATGGTATTTGAATAAAGAGAGAGGTTAGAAGAGAGTAGCATGGTATTTGAATAAAGAGAGAGGTTAGAAGAGAGTAGCATGGTATTTGAATAAAGAGAGAGGTTAGAAGAGAGTAGCATGGTATTTGAATAAACAGAGAGGTTAGAAGAGAGTAGCATGGTATTTGAATAAACAGGGAGGTTAAAAGAGAGTAGCATGGTATTTGAATAAACAGAGAGGTTAGAGGAGAGTAGCATGGTATTTGAATAAAGAGAGAGGTTAGAAGAGAGTAGCATGGTATTTGAATAAAGAGAGAGGTTAGAGGAGAGTAGCATGGTATTTGAATAAAGAGAGAGGTTAGAAGAGAGTAGCATGGTATTTGAATAAAGAGAGAGGTTAGAAGAGAGTAGCATGGTATTTGAATAAAGAGAGAGGTTAGAAGAGAGTAGCATGGTATTTGAATAAACAGAGAGGTTAGAAGAGAGTGGCATGGTATTTGAATAAACAGAGAGGTTAGAAGAGTAGCATGGTATTTGAATAAAGAGAGAGGTTAGAAGAGAGTAGCATGGTATTTGAATAAACAGAGAGGTTAGAAGAGAGTGGCATGGTATTTGAATAAACAGAGAGGTTAGAAGAGAGTGGCATGGTATTTGAATAAACTGAGAGGTTAGAAGAGAGTGGCATGGTATTTGAATAAAGAGAGAGGTTAGAAGAGTAGCATGGTATTTGAATAAACAGAGAGGTTAGAAGAGAGTAGCATGGTATTTGAATAAACAGAGAGGTTAGAAGAGAGTGGCATGGTATTTGAATAAAGAGAGAGGTTAGAAGAGAGTAGCATGGTATTTGAATAAACAGAGGTTAGAAGAGAGTGGCATGGTATTTGAATAAAGAGAGAGGTTAGAAGAGTAGCATGGTATTTGAATAAAGAGAGAGGTTAGAAGAGAGTAGCATGGTATTTGAATAAAGAGAGAGGTTAGAAGAGTAGCATGGTATTTGAATAAAGAGAGAGG
>WLWD01005764.1_pt1 | contig 54994 bp, 31 predicted proteins | sample 6712731 | NCBI WGS metagenome assembly WLWD01 (sample SAMN12718690, study PRJNA576275) | sponge metagenome | isolation source: marine sponge | host: Mycale hentscheli | place: New Zealand: South Island, Marlborough, Capsize Point | collected 2014-11-01 | reverse complement strand
GAGTGACATGGACGAAACATTGTATAAGAATTAAAGTTTATTGATGTGAGTATAGTCCAACAAATAACAGCTGACTATAGAATCCTTCCATTTTATTTATAATTATTTTTAATCAGAAAATAAACACATAATAGTAATACATATTCAGCTGGGCAAGCCCACTCATTATTCACGTTGAAGTACATCATTAATCTTTGATAGTAAACACAAATTCTATATTTCTACAATTCTCTATTTTCATAACTTTATGATGCTGATATTCTGATGTTATTTATAGTCAAGTTAATATATAAATTATATATGTTTTTGCTAACGACATTAATTATTCACTGAGTGCTATCGTTTTTATGAAGATAAAAACTATACCTGCATCATATGGTCCAGGGTTCAACTCCACATCACCAGCCAGTAGAAGTAGCTTAGGAAGTAATAAATTTCGGATTTTTCTCACAGTATTTACAAAATATTTGTCCAGAAAATGAGTTAGTAGGCTATATTTGGAGTCAAGTTTTACCAATATCTTTCCAATTTCTATTGAGCCTCTAGCACTGAATTAATTAAAAACACTCATTATGTTCGTCAAACAATATCTAGCCAATAAGTACATACCTTGGCAATTCAAACTTGCTGTCATGATTATCTCTACACTGAAGATTTAAGTATGGCTGCTTCACTAATTGTTTTCTTTTAAAGACAATCCACACTAATACTACTCCTAATAGAAGAACACCACAATCCTGTGTTGGACTCATTTCTGGAGCTAGAACAATACTTCGTCTCATTTCCCAGTTAGCTTTTCTTCGTATTTAACTATTCATTTGCTTCTGGTAAGAGGATACTTTGCAACACTTGCTACATTTACGTGATATGAATATCTTGTTTATGCCGAATGGATAGATAAGGAGGTCAAAATAAAATGAAATCCAGATGAATAATTGAGATTCAAAATGTCTGAAAATAGAAAGTGGCATAAAACATTTTTATAACAATTAAGAAATTATATGTTCCAGTATTTGCAAATAACAAAAATAAACCAACCAACTTATTTTGTTACGTGTAAACTTTTTTTGTAAATGTAGTCAAATTGTCTCCTTTCTTTCTGGATACTCTTTTTTAAAATGATTATCCTTTGACTGATGAGGCTTTTCAGGAATTTCCATGGTTGGGATACTTAGCTTGAAGGCCATGTGGAACCACTCTTGAGTGAGTGTGGCCACCGGTGTAGCCACACCACAGGCCCTATCATGAATGCCATTTATGCATGGGCTGAGTAATAAATTAGAGTGGCAAAAAGTGGTGCATCCCAAGCTGCACCGGTTGCACCCTTAGTTATGACCCTGCTTCAGTTAGAGTCACTATACTGGAAAAGAAGAATTTTGGACGAAAAAAGAATCAGAAAAAAAGGCTAAAACAAGCATCCCTCTTATTGCACAACCCCATAATTCACTCTTAAACCAGGAGGTCATGTGCATAGCCGGGGACATATTTTACGACAAGTGGAAAATAAAGGCTGCAAGTATTTGTCACCAACCTCCTGGAGACCATGATAGTATGTATTACAGTAACTTAATGCACATAAACTAGGAAACAATATCACACAAGTAGAATAAGTCATGAGCACCTTAACCGATTACCGGCCGAATTATTACTTAACCGCGGTGCCGCGTGCCGCCGTGATTTTTTCCGCCGGAAGTAACCCTTACTGGAGAAGCAACTTTCTGACTTTGTAGCGGAGAAACTATCGGGCCTGGACATAAAGTTTCTATTGATCAGCCGCTGGTAAAAGCTTGCTCTTGCTATTGCTCAATGGATTGAAAGTCCTGCGCGCTCCAGTTTTCGACAGTGGATGGGAGGACGCCTAAGGCTACGAAAATTTTTGGTATCTCGTAGCGTCCTTGGGGTGCCACTTTGCGTTGCTTAGTTTCACCATGCCAGTTATGAGCTTACAATAGAAGACAAGTTCAGAGATTTGAGTAATGGTTATGAATGACGCAAGAATGGACACTAACAGCAACTTGTAAAGGTGAATTGTTAGGAAACAAAACACACTGCCATTTTCAGATTTATATTAGTAAGAATGAAAACATCCAAATCTACCCAATGACATCGACTTTAATTCATTAATAAGTCACTCTGTGACATTCTTGTGTTCTTTTTATTCCAGGTATATTATGAACTTTATAATACTACTAATATTCCAAAGTTATGGATCAGCTTGGAAATTGGAGATACTCTTGTGTTTCCTGCATCTTTGGAGTCCTGAATCCACAGTAGAATCAATAAACTTCTCCAATTTCAAACAAGAAATACTTTGGTACACCCACTTTGTATTGATAGGAGTTAGACTTGATTAAATTATTGTATCACTCGCAAAAATGATTATATATAGCTGTTTGTGTGTTGGGGCACGTGTTTTAAAAGTGATGTGGATTAAATTGAAAGAATAGCAAGTTATTCTTGAGGGTTCTCTTTGCGTGGCTCCTTTTTTGAATTTGAAATTTGTATCGGGAATAGCACTAAATAATGAACACAACCTCTACGTTTAAACCCCTGTATGTTCAAACCATTGTTCAGTCAGTGAAACTGAAGAGGTCCTCAGATCGAAGTGTTTTTCTTTTTAAGAAAATTTATGCCTGACAAGCTAAAACCACCTAAACCAATAAAATCTACAACAATAAGCCTATACGATTACGAGGCTTTTAATTTGTATTTTGCTAACTAATAGCTAGTTCATGCAGGTATAACCAAAGTAAGAAAATAAACTAAAAATAAACATAATATTAATGCAAAATAAAGTGAAATAAGTGCTGACAAATGTCACTTTGCACCATTGGAAATATTTTCTTTTGAGTCATAGTGTGTGCATTTTCACTCAAGCATAAATTTTTAACAAAATTAAATAAAAATATGGTTAATTGTAGCATTCACAACTATTCACTTACATTACTAAGGTTATATGTAAGTATAATACTAGAGTATTCGATAATACAGGAAATCATCTGTTATCCGGGCGGCTTGGTTCAGAAGGGTGCTCATAACTAAGATTAGCCCATATCTTAGATCAGTTGTATAATTGTAACGATTTTTATGCAAAAATATATTTATGCTTATAGTAAGAAATAAGCAGGCAAAAATGTAAATTGAAGCCATACTCTGAGATAGCCACAAATCTTCCACTGTTTAAAATTTGATGTAATACTTTTGATTGTGTTAGTAAATTTAGATCCAGTATTTAGCACACTTTTAGATAGCTACTGATGCATGAACTATTTCTAGCAAATATAAACCATCTTGGCATAAAGAAGCTCCTCTCATGTTGCATCTATTCACTAGCTAGAGCTTAAACAATTTTCATTATCATTCCAAGTCTCCGATGGTTAATCTAGAACAGAGTATAGAGTAGAAACTAGCCATTACGACTCTCCTTCTTCTTCTCCAATCAAGTAGGTATGCACTGTTTTCTTTGTTGCGCACAATATGCCATTTGCAGTAGCGATTCGAAACGTAACGTGTACATCAAAGTGTCTACTCTATTAAGAGCGCACTTCAACCTAACACGAATCCCTGAGAAGAATGCTCTTAAACCGTGCTTAGTAGACAGACGTGCCCGTAACTTGGATGGCCGGATAACAGATGATTTATTGTATAGTACAAAAAAAAAAAACAATGAAAGAATATTTTGGCTCATGAGCTCATATATCAGTTAAATAAAAGAACACTTACTTAACAAGCTTCCCATAGGAGAAAGTGAAAATATTATTTGGTAACTTGGTTGTGAATTGTTGGTAAATATAAGAATTTCTCTCTCGATAGATTTCTATCAGAATATTGAGAAGAGTAGCCAACCAAATGAAGATCATTACATTTAAAAGTTGAGCCCCAGCATTACAGCTATAATGACAAATAGCAGATACATAATACATAGAGCCAGAAACTGCAACATGTTAACATTTCAAGTAATAATATTTGAACATGTGATTTAAAAGACTCAGAATGCTGCATTTTGACCTCAATGTGACAGTAAGTCTGCAAGTAGTGCAGTGATACAGGAGTATACAAGTGAGACTATTAGAATTCTCTTATAGTATGTCCAAGTTAAGTTGGCGCGGTAAAAACCGTTAATAACTTTTGAACGGAAGTAGCTACGATTCCGAGGTTTGTACCATTCGAAAGCTCGTGACGAAGCTGTCCATAAAATTCCCTTTAAAAACTTCAGAGCCAGTGGGAAAGTGCAGTTCCAAAACTCAATAGAAAAGTCTATGGGAATAAACAAAACCACACGTTTCTCGCGCTACACGCGGCGAGATTTAGTCACGCGCTCAAACTGGGCCAACCACGTGCGCAGTACCTCAGAGACAATTGTAAACAAAAAGCAGTCGTAGTTTGGTGACTTCGTTTCTACCCTTCTGGTTGACATTCTGGTTAACAAGAGCAAACTACAATGTGAGGTAGTTTGTATCACGCGTTGTTTGTCCACTCAGATTTTCTTACCAGTTTAAATAGGGCCTATTTATTTAGAAACTCGGCCAATTTACTGTTTGCTGACCAAGATAATAAGATATACAATCTATCATAGACCCTATATGCCACTATTTATACTTTAGCTGTCCATTACTCCTCATATCTATATAGGTACAGTTCTCTATGGTTATGGGGATGCTAATGACCACCTTCCAAATTCAACTGCTGCTTGTATCTACCACAATTTCATGTCATCATAATAATAATTATATAATATATATTGTATGTCATTATTAATTATGTCAATTTTTTTTGTATAATAAAAAAAAAAGTTGAAATTTAAGAAGTAGATAGAAAATATAGTAAAATCATGAATAAAATTATACGAATGATTCAGTGTAAAGGACAAAGTAATACTGGAATGTGTGTGGCCATAGCTAAAGGTGTAGGTGATGTACTGGATTCTTCACATTACTGTTGAGTACTTCAGAAGTTCGTCACACCAAGAAAGTAAGAATATAGTTTAAATACACGCTTAAGCACACAACAATCAGACTTACTTGAGGAGGAGTTCAGCCGCGGTCCTGCACTTCTTTTCCTCTAAGAATTGTACTACATTAGTAGCTCCGGATCACCCTCCGCAACCTTCAGCCAGTTTTAGCGCACAACTAGAAGCCCGTATAAACGATAAACTACAGGTGATTAGTTATAATCGAGCATATATATTGAATACAGCCGCGGAAGAAACTGCCACAGCTTCTTTTTCATCCAACAAGCAAACTTACGGTAATAATGCGCACCTTAGACCCGCCCCATTTTTACTGTCGGCGTCGACATTTTCGCGTGTTTGAGCTACTACTACTGTCACGTGACCTTAATTGGTTTCCGGTTTCGCCAAGTGCATTCCTCTTATGCCACATTTGTGGTCGCGCCAACTGAACGTGGACATACTATAGTGGTTATGTTAACTATATTAGTCAACTATGAGTAAACAAAAACAAATAGTTGGATATTATTACATACTCATTGATAGAGTGTGCAAGTTATCTATGACCAAATCAAAGGTAATTTAGTAATGAGTTAAAGATGGATACCACAAATCAATCCATTACAACACTAAATTTTATATTTATTCTATTATCTCAGAGTTCAAATGAATTCACTATAACAAAAGCAATGCTGGAGTCTAACCATATAATATGGCTCTAATGTGCAAATTAAGTAATCGCTACACTTACTTCTTACAAAACAGGTCCAATGGAACAGATGAGCAATCATCAGGAAGAGTATTCATGGTATTCATCCTTGTTAGAAGGTGTATCTACCATAAAAGAATATTAGAGGAAGAAAGGGGGGAGGGGGGGGGGGGGGGGGGGGGGGGTCAACACATCACATCATTCATTATAAAAAGCATAGAATGAAACCAGTCATGCATGAGTAGTGAGAGTTCTTATCCAATTATACAGAAAATACAGTACATAAAAATATAATTCTAAATCCAGAATTGAATTGATAAGTAAATGCATAAATTTGCAAGTATTGGTAAGAAAAGTACAGGTCTCCTGTGTGTAAAAACTACTCCTACTCTTGATCTATTGACCAAAACTTGATCTATTAACCAAAACTATTGGTGCAATAGTCAAACTCTTGTGTCCTTTGAACATGTATATACACTGAAAAAAGGAATTACCATACATTATAGTACATTTAGATGTGATGTTGGAGATGAAATTAAAAACCGATTAGCTAGGAGTTATTAGGAAAATGATTTTAAAATGGTGGACCCTGCTTCATCTACTCCAGTGAACATTCTCTGCTCCAGGCTGTTCTCGTAGACCCTTAACCCCACCCAAGTCCTCTCATTAATTGTTAATGCTTTAGCATTCTCTTACGTTAGTTAGCTATAACCGCCGTACCAAGTTGCAGACGTACCAAGTTGCAGACGCACCACTTCAATCGTTTCTCGCAGATAGACGTGATCTCTTGTGTTTACCCAATATTGGGGGAAGCGGCTAAGGACAGGAATCATTGCCACGTAAGGAATAGTTGCCAGTCCGGAATCATTGCCACGAACTTTAAACCTATAACCTTTGACCTTGCAAGAAATTGTATTTTGATGTGCGTAGTTTTTAGCATTAAAGGTAATAGCTAAAGAACAATTACTTCTGTAAAATCTCTCTCCCAAAGTTAAAACAATAATGTGTTTTTTTAATTTCAGCTATTACACTAATTAACCTATTCACATTTTCAAGCTGTGATAAATAAAGATAGTTTTTGGTGTTGTTTTTTTTGTCTTTTGTTGTTGTTGTTTTATCGATATATTATTAGCTGAATAAGCTAGCTAATCATTATCTAATTGAGATTGATTTGTCAGTGTAGCTAGTCACTACTAATATTTTCAATTTGCTACTCTATTCACAGTTGCCTTGATACTAACATTATTATTTATTCCACCTTTTATACAATTTTGTAAGAAAAACTTACTTGTAGCTACTTTTTGTTAAAATGTAGTAGCTAGCAAATCATTTTAATTTGTATTAGGTGTTGCTAAATACAATAACTCTGTTTTATCAAATACATCAAAGCTTTTATTAGTGATAAATTGATTTGGCCATAATGTCAATATTTTTTCGTGACATAAGAAATCAAGTTGATTAATAAAATACATATTGCTTCATTCTACAACTATAGCAACAAGTTAGAATAAAATGTTTATGTTGATTTTTCTCTTTTCGTGCAAAGTTGGCAATACCACTGAATCTCAGCTATGCTGTTAGGCGTTTCAGCATCCAAGCCCACACATTTCCTGTGTGAAAGAAATAGTTGGTAAAAGTTACATCAAACATTTATCCTTACCAGTGAAACCAGTTGTCACAAGTATCACATCCAATCATGTCTTGATGGGAATCATATTTACAACATGATTTACACGTCCACATTTCCCTCAAAGCAGATACTACAATAGCAAAAGAATCATATATAATGATGGTAACACAGCTAACTTATGATTAGTTCAACCTTGTTTCTGTAGATATGCAAATGCTTCATCACAAAAATGGTGTTGTACTTTGAGTAGATGATCATCTGCTAAGTTTAAAACTTCAATTGGCAAACTTGTTTCATCATGTATATACTGTATAGTAATCTGATTGCCTCTACTGGCCCAGTCGACACCTTCCTTTGTGCATAGTACTTGGATGATATCTGAACAAGAATTTTACTGATAATATTGTACTTAAATTGTGCAAATATTGCAACTCACTTAGTTCATCTTTCAGCATTGTCTTGCTAAGTAAAGATGAGATTTCTGTTTTCTCATTTATTGTTGGTCTTCCTAAGCGCACTTTTGAAGTGCGTTTTCTCTTAGTGGAATAAAATACTTGCTTCGTAAGTGTCTTGTTTGGTGGTATGTTATTAATGTTCTTACTTTTGTGCAAGTCAACAAATTTTAGCATAGAAGTTAGATATTTATTTTCAAAAATGGAAAGTTCTTTAATTTCGGAACATTGTGAAATAAAACCAGATACACTATTTAATTTTTCCAAAATTCTATCTTTTAAATTCTTATCAGGTGATGGATTGCACAGAGTAATTGCTGGAGGGTTAATTCTTGATATACTTGTCTCACTGCTATGGTTGGCTCCCGTAATACTACGTGCTAATAAGTGAATATGCTTACATATGGTTCCAAGTTGAATATAGTCATCACAACTGCACGAGTAGTTATGGAGACATATTGAACAAAATTTACATTTTATGAAACAGTTAAATTCACATGTTGCACATTCTTTTTTCAATGTGTAGACATATTGGCTAGAAACCGATTTTACTTGCCAGCTATTTTCACTGATTTTACGGACACTGCTAGTTGACAGATTCAAACTTGTTGCATGTCTTTTGTGTATTCTGGTAATATGTTTTGTAGATTTCCCCTTTTCAGCTTTAATTAGGCGATCAAAAGCTTTGTCCCTGGCATATTTAATAAGCAGGTTTATAATTGCATCCATTCGTTTGTTCACCCTTCCCTTCATATACACATACTTTAAAACTCGATGAAATGATTTAGTAAACATGTTTGTGGATACCTGCATCCTTTCTGTAACAAAGAGCCCACTGTTCATGTCTGTTACAATATGTATTCTCAAAACATTGTAAAAATTGCTCAAACCCTTCATTCGTCTTCATATAGTTGACTGCACTGTGAAATACTTCTATAAACTTAGTTTCATCTACTTCTTCCATCAAGGTTCGAAGAATATGATATAAGGATACTTGGTTCATTTGATCTTTTACCATACTAGAGATAGCTCTTCTCCAAGATCTGTCAATATGCCAAGTGCATAGTAGCTTTCTTGGCTTATTGAATACAGCTATCCAAGCAGAATAAAACTGTTCAGCATCATCTGACATAAACCATTGTGGTTTAACATTGCCAATTTGATGCTTTAAGTGACTGAAAAAATTCATCAATAGTATCTTATCTTCCCGATTAGAAAAGCACCATGCAACAGGAAAACCTTCCCCAAACTCATCCACAACAACAATACTAATTAATTAAAAATCATATCCATTAGTACCATGAGTAGAATCAATGCAAACCACTTTGTTGTTGCCACATAAATGCAAGACTTCTGCCTGAATTGGTGTTTGAATAACTAGGGCAAAGTCATCCTTATTTAAACCTTGGTTAACACCAATATCAGCGAAAGTCTCACCCTGCTGTTTATAAAAAATTACTGGGCTATTTTTTTTTTCTTCCATCTCTTTGACCCACAAATGCACGCTTATAACGTCACTTGAATGCCTTTTCCATCCATGAATATTGAAGGCTTTTTCTATATTATTTAAGTCTTTCTTTACAAGTAGGTGAATTCGAGCTATATCTGGACCAATATTGTCCCTCACTTTATCTAATATATGATCAAAACTAACCCCTTGCAATAGTTGACCTGCTATAGCTTCCCTTTCTTGTAACGATAGTCTTAAATGCCCCACTGAAAAGTCATGACCATAATGTGTCGTTACAAAATTGGCCTGTATACAATCTTCATAATATTGTAGAACAATTTTGGAAGTACAATACGCATCAATTTTTGATGTACCCTGTGATTTCAGGCACCGCTTTCCCATACCTCTTGTGTTGAAATAACCACTTCTGCTGCAATAATAGTATTGAAATTTATTTTTGGTTGACAATTTCATGCCAGAACTCTTTATATAATAATATACATTTGTAGTCTTCTCAACTTTAGATTTCCATTCTAAAAACTCTACAAATGTACAATTATAAAATCTAATAGCAACATGCATGGCAACTAAAATTACCTTTCTCACTGTCAAATCTTCTAGTCTCTTCTTTGAAATCAATGTTATGGACATGTACTAAGTGTTCCTGCAGTACATTTAGTCTGGCACATGTGAATAAACAGTCGTGTTCCATGCATTTTATGGATCCTCTCTTTTTCAATGTATTTTTGTGAACATGAGCAGAATGTTTATATAAAGACGCATAATGCTTGAACTTTTTATTGCAGTCTAAACATACAAATAATTGATTGGTATGAACAGAAGCTGCTTGACCTGAGCTGTCATTAGAGTTTGCATAACCCGATAGAGTAAAACTATTACAGTCAGCAGCTTCACCACAAAGAGGTGAGTGAGGAGATTTATATTGTACTTCACTAGTACTTGATAAAGGGGGAGTTTTACATTCTGTGTCACCTGAGATTATTATAGGAGGATTTTCACATTCTGAACCATCTGAACTTGCAGTAGGAGTTTTAGCATGAGGACCTGTTGATAATTGGGTATAATTTTCACATTTTTTGCTGTTTGGCTCAACACAGTGACATTCTGTGCTACCAACAATTGATTCGTCATTGCTTGGTATTGTTAGTTCAGAATTACTTGTCTGTCCATTAATCACAAGAATATCATCATATCTTATATTACTATCAGTTTCTATGAGACCAGATTTGCTTACCTCTGCAAGCCTATCATAATGATATTTTTCTGCTGCTGTGGGTTCCAAATATTTTGTGCTGTTGCTACCCTTTCGTAGGTTTAACAACTTCCTACGCAGATTCGGATTCCTAAAGATATTGCTTGTCTGTAAACAAGCTACCACTAAGATTTCACAGCTTACATTAACTGCCCAGTGAGTAGTTCTTCTATCATCACTTTTCTGAGAATGACAAGACTTTCTTGTAGTAAAATCAAATAACTAGTACTACTTTAGTTATCTCTTTTTTAAACTGTTGCAAGCTAACCTGATCAAAGTCCCACTCGTTGTCTAATACTCGACATAATGCATACTATTAAAATATACAACTAGTAAGATATCCAAATGCAACAAAAGTGAATACCTGGCAAACAAATACACCACAATCGTAGCCATTTGATTGAAGTGGCTTTTTCTATAAATGATAAACCATGAATATAGCAATGCACATATATATAGCAAAAAGTATAATTAAATGGCAAAAGATGCAATATGTAAACTTAACTGTTGATGAAAACTATTTCATAAGTGAGGAATTGTCATACAGTGTGGGTTTAATGCTGGCTACTAAATTTTTTAATCTGAACACCTGCTTAGTAGCAGGGCTATAGTGGTAACAACTAGGCAACACTAAATATGCTGAACCCTTTAAAGTCCAAAAGATTCTGCGATAGAGGAGAGTTTCCTTGGCTGGCATTGTGCATGAGGTCACACATTTAACAGGACAGACTTGCAGCCCATTTCTCAAAGTCATTGCAACTATGACTTTAATGCAACTTACTTACACAGCTAGGTTTGGGAGAAATTTGGCTCCCTGTTCTTGATGGGTCAAGCAGAATTATTTGGCCAGTATGAATAACATTGCTTGTATAGCAATGTTGACTACATGTGAACTGCCACATTTGAAACTTTAAAAAATTATTATAGCCAGAAGTTCACTTCCAGCTACCTCTGGTGTAAATATGTACTGCCTCAAACACTTGCCTGCCTTCGTATGTATTGCCATTTAGTCCAATCTGGTACAACTTTCCCTTCATCTTTAAGCCGTTGCTCAAGAAAAGTGCTGTGCCAAATAAATGGAACTATATGTGAGTAATTAGCTGATAATTCATAACTCACCTTAAATATTTCCAGCATTGAGCAATGCTTCTATTGAAGGAATCATAATATTCTGCTTTCTTCGTATTGATATCCACAACCTAGTTCCACATTAGTTTTTAATGCAAATATTATTATCAAATTTTGTACCATTAAAGTCCAATGATTACTGTTGCAGTTTATGACTGCAAGAATGATGTCTTGAGCCATAAAATCCACCTAAGAAAATTGCAATAAATTTTATTATCAAACAAAAAGTTAGAAAAGATCACCTTTCGATGCCATGTTTTCACTCCTTCATATCCCTTTTCACTAAGTTTTGAATAAAAATGGGAATCCAGGACATACACTCTCTTGTTATCCTATAATATTACATAGCTAGTTATAATAGCTATTAAAATTATATAATTTATAACTTGCCATACTGGCTTTTACAGAAATAAGCTCCATATATTTTCTTATTATCTGTAATTGTGGAGTATAGCTAAATGAGACTTTAATAATAATGACAAGAAACTAACTTCATCAGATAACCATTGTTTAGGTTGCAATCTGGTAATATCACTGAGGCATAATGATGAACTTCTTTTGTCTATAACATGGACAGTTATATATTTCGAATAGTTATTAAGTATCACTTATACAAAATAACAAGCACTTACTTGGAATCAATTTATAAAAGAGCATAAAGGGATCCTGCATAGTAACAGTAGCTACACTGACTGGTAAAACCTGAGATTTGTAAGGAATTCTATCTGAAAGAACTGTGTAGCTATTTTTGATCTTGGTATTTTACCTCATTGTCATCGACATGAAACCACTGCATTTAATTAATTTTAGACCTCACAAAAGCAGTATAATGTCCGGTTTTAGAAGACAGCTTCCTGAAAACCACTGCACCTACTAAACTATATGAAGCTTTTGTAGTAGTAGTTCGGACAGATAGGGTAGTATTCTAGAGTAATTATAAGCAATGACATTAGGTACTAATGAATATTTTCAAAATACCTGTATTTGAATGGTAGGAGTATCATCTCTAAGAAATCAAATCATAGCATGTAAGTAAATAATTTTCAAATTTAATTTCAAACATGATGTAACATCAATTTAGAACAAAAGTGTCCAAGAAAAGTTGTGAAATAATGTCACTATCTAGATAAGAGCAGTAACTAGTCAGGGTTACAAGCTTGATAGGCATAGATAACATTGCTGTTTCCTACTTAAATTTCCTACTCCATTGGTCCCAAACTTACCCTATAATTCTTTCAAAATGTGCCTATAGTTCTCATTTATTGTTTGACCAAAAATGCATGTGATAGATAGCTAATTAGTTAAGTAGCCAAGTGAAAAAAAAAGAAAGAAAATTTTTTTTAGTAGTGGTTATGCAACATAACCAAAGCTGAAATGTATTCTTCAGTATTCTTTTCTTGATGTTTTAGTAAGTTAGAGAAGTGAAAATACTATGCTACAGCTGGTAAATGCTCGATTAGAGTAACATACTTTCGTGCTCAAGCTCAATTAGGTACAGGGTAGAGTACTCATGGTCTTTTAACAACAGCGGATGTCAAGTGGAAACACTCGAACATTTACATCACTTTGAAAACATTCATTGTTGGCTTGAGATCTTGGTCAAACTTGAGTTTGAAGCTTCAAGTTGTGTCTGCATAGTCCAGGAGTTGTTTGTCATGAATAAAAATCATTAATAATCAATGCTAGCATAAACAAAACCCTCTTTCTAGCATATTCCTCGTGTTTATGTGCTTATGTTTTTTCCAGCAATATTTATCAATAGCTCATTTGAGGGACTTTAAAATACTATACAATGACAGACAATGCATTTGACATACCTATTTGACATCTTATTCAAATGAATGCATAGTAGACTTGGTGCTGCTGTTATATTTCCAGTACTGTGTGTAAGTCCCCTTGTTTTGCAGCTATGGTAATAAGTAAAATAGTAGTTATGAGCTACAAATATGTGTTCTTCAGTACCGTTGGCACACATGATCAGCCACATGTTCTCTAGAAGGGAAACAATCAGTTACAATGTCCTGCACATTGAATGTTTTTGATCCCTGAAATGCAATACATTACATGATTCATTCACAAGTTATTTATTTTTGTGTTTCAAGACTTCATACTTGAACATATGCCTCAAGTATTGGAGATTTGTTAGTTGTGGTGCTTCTATGTGAACACTCGTGACACTCCACTAAAACAATAGATGACGGTATATTGAATATGGTGAATTCACAGGGAAATAAACTACCTGTACTTTCTTCAGACACATAGCATCTTTCCACAAGTTCACTCTTGATGCTGTTAGAAAGTAATTTACAAGAATAACTGCAGAATAATGAAATAGCTATATCCTACCTTGCATGTTGTTCCAAGCCCTCTAGAAAGTAAGAGTAAAACTCGTGTGCATCTTGCTGCTCTCCACTTACCAATTTATAGTCATTGACTAAACAAAAAATATTCAATAGCTAACATGGGTTTTACAAAATTCTTGCAGAATTGGCTACCTTTGAGGGCTTTGCATGACTTGGTAATAATCTGACAATCCAAAGACTTTCTTCTACCATAGGTATACCTGCTGTGCACATACTGCAACAGATGAGGCAGACACAGCTGATGGGCTGTATTAAGGAATTTAAATGTTCCAATAATGAGTCCATTTTAGGGTCACAAGGTTCTAAGAACTAAAATAATCACTGTAGAGTGTCAAAGACAAATTTGTTCTATCTGAAACATATAGTTCACGACTATTTTGTGTGGATAGTTTCATATAGTGGAACTATTGTTATATTCACTCATTTAATCTTTGGTGAAGATGTTATAGCTCACCTTTTCCAACTATAGTTACCTTGTGCATTTTGCATTACTATGACTATCTTGTAGGGGGTGGGGGGGGGAGGGAGATGGGGAGGATGGTGATCCTTGGATAAGTCTGGTTACTCCACCTACGGTATAATCGCTGCCACCAGAGTGACTCGAGCTGCTATGCTAAAGTCCAACCCAGCTTCACACACTTCAAGTTTGTGTAAAGACACAGGCAGGGCAATGACATAGAACTATATAGGAACTGACTAAAATGGTGAATGCAAGAGATATATGTGAGCTGGCAGTCACCCCCAAAGAGATCACAGCCCTTACAGTATTATGAATGAATGATGTTCATGTACATGTGAAAGTTATTTCTTTTACCCTAATCATCTGGGTGGTGGAGCTAATGTTTATTCTTTTTCAAGGGAGGGGCTGATTGTTCTACAAGTATCTAGTGACACTTTCTTGTTCAGACTCTGCCCCACAATAGCTACATTATCTAATTTCTGATTGCTAAAAATTTTCCAAGTACATATCATCCAGCAGTGTGGGACCTACAAGAGCAGTGTGGAGGATCATTTTTTACTTAATTCTCTAATATGTTGCAGTTAATTTCAATTTTGTGTTGTAGCTACTTCACTACTGTGCACTTTATATAGTTTTACAGCAGCATATTAAATGGCATTTTGAATGCTAACAGGTTGTTCAGGTCTTTGACCAGCCTGAACAGTGTCATACTTTACCATGTCAGTTGTAATGATATTCATGCCTAACCGCATTACACCACACCAACCCAACGTATCCTGTATCACCCTCCTCACATATATGACTTGTAAATGTATGACAAAGTTGTTGTTAAGTATAAATCCCAATACTCTAAAAGAAATCTAGAGTGTAGCCTCTTTTGGGTTGCGCAACAAGGCTGCAATTGCTCTAAGTGACAGCGGCTGCGGGGCGTTATAATCGAATGGCACTATGGAACGAGAAGCTCCGTGACCTTCGACCTCGGTGGCCAGCAGCCGCAGCCACTGAACTTCAACCCTAGTTCTGACCGCACCATAATGGAGTCAGTGGGGCCTTCAATTTCTTCTGATACTGAGGTTGTGTTATTCTACTAACATGCTTTACATACTATTCATCTTGTGTATCAGTGATATCTTAGCTACAATAATTTATTAGCTGTAGTCTTTGTTGTTGTTACATATCTGTCTGTAGGGCCACTTGTGTACCTTTCCTGGCTGCAACAAAAAATATTCCAGACATTATCGACTAAAAACTCATCAAAAAAATATTCATGGTATTGAAAGCGATCTACAATGTACCCGAAACTTTCAGTGCCCATTCAGCTGTGGAGATGTTAAGTTGTTTCGAACCAGTACTGAGCTTCTTCATCATTGTGAGGAGTATCATGATGATAAATTAGGCAAGCATGACACTTACATGCTTAGCTAACTACTTAAATATATGGTTTCTTTTTTTTTTCTAGGAAGTAAAACATTGCAGAAGTAAAACATTGCATTTTAAATCTATGACTGAATTTAACAGCTGGAAAGAGATGGAAGAGGACGAAATTGTCAGTATTTTTAATCAAACTTTAATTTACTGGGTAATTATACAGTTCAAACTAACAAAAAAAAAGAAATTAGCAAGTTGAATGGCTATATTTAACCAAACAAGAAAACAAATACTATTACATGGCTATGCATCCCTTCATGGGTGCTAAAGACCCTCTTTTTTTTTTTTTTTTTTTTTTTTTTTTTTTTAACTTTGGTGCAACTCAGATTATGGTAATTCTTGGTGTTGACTGATTTCTAATGAAATAGCAATGTGTGTTCACTAGTAGTGGAAAGTTCGCCCGCAAGCTTGGAGGTCAAAGGTCATGGGGCTTCTCGTTCCATAACGCGATTCGTTATAATCTGCGGTGCTTTGGGACTTAGCATCCTGGTCCTTCGACCCTTTACCCTTACTTTCAGAACTGAAAGTGAGGCGCTCACACCCCACGCTCGGGAATTTACGACTCCCGAACATTGGTCCTTCACGGAGGAATAACGCAAAAGAAAAAGGCTACGGAAATTTTTTTAAAATAAAACTAAAGTTTACTATGCAAACGCATGCGCAATAAAGGTCAAAGGACATTACTGAGGCGCCCATGACTATTTGCTTAGTCAACATTTTGAGGTTTAAAGTGCGCGGCAATGTTTCCTGTCCCTAGTGTCTTTCGATATTACCAGGTTCTCTAGGAACTTCCACAATACTTGATTACAGTATGCTGAGTACCGATAAGCCCCAATAGTCGCAACACTGTCTATAAAATTCAGTTGCACAATTCACTGCAAAACCTGAGTATATTGAGATATTACCATGACAACGATGAGGAAAAGCTTTATTGAAAATGTAACGAACATGATGACCAACCTACAAAAATGGTTCTCAATCACCATGGGCATAAACCAACCTCTAAAGTTGAAAGTATCTGATTTCTCCTCTGAAACTTGTTTTATATGCAATCAATAGGGACACTAAACTGATAGATGCCCAGAGATGTGGTTTCTATGATGACCAACCTGCTAATTACAAAGCTAACGGGAAAAAAATCAAATCCTGACAACAAACCTGCTTTTGCTACAATTGTTTATTGAATTCTAAATCCTTACCTTCTAATTAAGTTAAATTAGTTGACGTACCTGCTCGTATGAATGAATGTGAAATGTTGTGAACGTGCAACCTAAATAACTTGATTGAGGGTGTCGTGAATGGTAAACGAGTCAATATGCTACTTGATTATGGTGCTGCTATTTCTGTTGTTTCTCCTCATTTTGTAAATGGAGGTATATAGTTGCCACTCACCATGCTATTAAAGATTTCTGATACCACTAATGTTGCTCCTGCTTACACGTTCTCTTTGAGTTCTCACGGTATGAAGGGGCGATGTTTAGTTACGTTCTTGTGATTTGGGGATTGGGATGACAAGAAGGATAAGAAGTGCTTTGTAGTGGAAGATGTATATGCTTGACAACCACAAATAGTATATAGAATATCACATGCTGTAGTTGTAACCAAACTTTTGAGACAAACTGTTATGAAATTGGCACATGATATGTCTGGTCATTTTGATATTGGGGTAACCAGATCTTTTACTAATAATTGTCACTTTACTAGGGCAAATTTGAGTTGTGATGTTGAGTCTTATGTTAAATCATGTCCCAAGTGTCAGCTATATAACAAGTTGGTTCTACTTAAGACACCCTTGTGTCTCCCCTGAAGTGATTATACAGAGATTCGAAAAAATTGCTCACATTTTAAGCACACCAAGTTCCTCTCTAAACCTGATTTGCTCAAAGGCTTTTATTAACTTCTGGTGGAATCAAGCTCAAGAAAATACATTGCCTTTTCACATAAGCATGGCAGGTCTCACTAAACATGATCCCATTTGATGGTTTGCGAAACACCCCGGTGACATACCAAGGGTGCAAAAGAACAAGAGGATTTTCTTCACCGTAATACAGATGATGTGGTAGTATTTTCTATTGATTATTGATTGGGATCATCATTTAGGTCTTATTGATGCTGTTCTAGTTCTGGACAGGCTATCCATTAAATCGTTAAATCATCGAAATGCTGTTGGACATCCCCTCCCCCTCCCCACCTAGATTTATGGTTTGGGGAGCACATGTCATGCTCATATTACACCTTGTAGCTAAATGAATTACATTATTGATTGGCTCATGAATTCAATTCTATTTGCAAAACCGATAAAACAAGCTGCTTATCACAACATCTGTACAAACTACAGAATACAGCCAGCATTACTGCTGTCATTATGGAAATCAGTAGTCTTGGCTTCCTGGGTAAAGAAAGAGAGAAGTGATCAGATGGTCCTGATATTAAAAGTACATTTTATGATGCCATTTTAATCATTCATGAAGACAAAGCAAACATTTATCCTTTGAACTGACAGACATTGCTAAGGAAATTATAGTAAGAACTGAAAAAAATATTTAAGGAACACATTGACTAAATAATAATATTAAAATATTTACATCATTTCAATTTCAATTTAATTTCCACTCTGTTTATAAACTGTTCTAATATTATAAGTTATATGTTTTTTAAAGTAAATCGTATTCATGAGAGAATTGTAGAGAGGTACATGGTGCCCCCCTCCTATACTTTGCAACAACTTCCATCATCCCTGCACACACTGGTGCATCTTGCTTGTTCTTAGCTATATATAAACTCTCTGGTTAGTTCTCAACTCTTCCATTAAAAATCACATTTCATTGAACTAATTTATAAATCAATGCATGGGTAGACAAAAATGGCATGCGCCATACAATCACAATCTTGAGGTCAACATGGATAGTTCAAAGTTCAATGTCACTAGCTAACTTGAATGTGAAATGTGACATAAGATCAACCCAAGAAATTGCTTTATTCAATAAACGTAAGTAAAACTTCTCAACTAATCTGGAAGATGATAGCTGAAACTGTAGCTTGGAGTATTTTATCAATTATATAGAGGCTGATACAGGTCTGTGAAAGAAACATATTTTGTAACACAGAATGATCACTCAACCTGGAATAACTATATGAAGTCATAGCACATGTAATCGTGCTTCCAGTAGCTTCCATTTCAGTATTGGGAAATGTGTCCTTTAAAGTGCTACCAGATGACTGAGTGTCTGATAGTGACTTCTCCATAGTCATAAAGTACTCCAAGTTCTCTAGCAAGTAACTGACAACATGGGAATGGTCATGCTGCTCTGCTAAATCCAGTGGCATTCGATTGAAGTTGTCAGTGATCATTGGATTGCAAAGTTGGAACTCGATTAAGTATTGAATTACATCAAAGTGACCACCAGCACTGGCCATGTTAAGGAGTGTCTCACCATTTAGACCTCTGACATTTGGAGAAATGTTCAAGTTTTCTATAAAATATTTAACAACTTCAAGATTTCCTTTGATAGCAGCTTGATGAAGAGGAATATTGTTATCACAATTTATAACCATAGGATTGCAATAGCAATCTTCAATTAAATATTTGACTATATCTAGCAGACCTAAATTGCTTGCAGTGTGCAAGAGAGTATTGTCATTTCCACCAATAACTATATTAGGATCACTTTTTAATTCTTCTATGAAGAATTTCACTACGTGGTACTGATTATTTATTACTGCTACATGAATTGGTGTATAGTTGTATCTGTTAGTAGCTGTGACATCCACATGAAAATTGTGTACTAAGAACTTGACTATTTCCAGTTGTCCACATGCACATGCTGTATGTAGAATAGTGTAGCCACTGTATCCTGTAACATCTGTACTGTATTGTTGATCTTCAATAAAATATTTTAGGACATTCAATTTTCCACCCATTGTTGCCATATGAAGACATGTGTTATTGTTCATGTCTGGATATAGTGGATCTAAATGATGAATTTCCACTAAATACTTGACTACATCCAAGTAGCCGCCTTCACTGGCAGAGTGTAGAAGTGTCCTTCCCATCCCTCCTCTAATAAATGGATCCTGATGTAAAGTCTCTATAAAATATTCAATAGTTGGTATCTGTCCATACAATGATGCTACTTGTAATGCAGTATCATCATATGAGTCTTTGGTCATGAAATTGGTGTACTGGTTTTCGACAAGATACTTTATAACCTGCAAGTGTCCTTTTAGACTAGCGTAGTGTAAAAGACTCGTATCGTATTGTCCTTTGCTATTGGGGTCAAAATTTAAGTCTTCAAGAAAATATTTTAAGACTGCTAGTCTACCGTTAGTAGCTGCTACATGTATCGGCATTACATTGTTTTTACTTCTAATCATAGGATCCACATACTGATTGTCAATAATATACTGTACTACTTCAACTATGCCACTTTGACAAGCAAAATGTAGAATTGTCCATTCATTTTCTCCTTTTACAGTTGGATCAATATGAATGTCTTCAATAAAATACTTCAAAACTTGGAGTTGTCCACATAAGGGTGCTTTATGTATTGGTAAGTCATCATTCAGAGTTTTCTCATAGGGACTACAATAATGTGATTCTACTAGATACTTGACTACTGCTGTATTGCCCATTCCACATGCTGCATGAAGAGGAGTTTCTCCACAATTGTTGACTATATTTGGGTCATTGCCTTCCTCCTCAATAAGGAACGTTACTATATCCAGTGGTTCATAAAATGCTGCTAAATGAAGTGGAGTATTACCAAGATCATTTCTTAATGAAGGGTCACAATTGTGAGTATCAATTAAATACTCGACTGAGTCTACTTTGCCTGCAGCAGTTGCAGTAAATAGAGCACACTGTTTGCTCAATTGAGTGTATTTGAAGGTTTCTAACAGATATTTCATTATACTTAAATGATTAACTGATAATTGCAAGGACAAAGAGTCTTCAATGAACGTATTGATAGACATGAAGTATTTAGTTGTATGCAAATGTCTTTCATTAATGGCAATGTGTGCAATGTTGTATTCAATGCTTTTGTAACTTAGTGTATTTTCCATCAAGTGTTGTCTAGTATCTGGACTTTCTGATAACATCTGGACTTTCTGATAACATCTGAACTACTTCTAAATGACCTGTTGCAGTGGCATAATGTACTGAAGTCCACCCATAAATATCTGGAGATAATGGATCAAGATCTTTCTCTTTCACAAGATATTCAATCAGGTCTAGATTCCCTCTTGCAGCAGCAAGATGAAGAGTTGAGCATTTACTAGCATTCAGTGTAGTGTGATCCACCTGACATTCTTCTATGAGATAGTTGACTATAGTTAAATGTCCATTCAGTGCAGCACAGTGTATTGCTGCATTCCCATCTTCATCTAATTGAGTGACAGAGTAATCTGATGCTTTCATTAAATTCTTTAAAGCTACTAGATTTCCATTGAATGCTGCTTTATGCATTGTATAATGACATTTAAGTAGAATCGAATGTTTATGGGACAGATATTCAAATTCATAGAGTGATGTTACAAGCTTTTCCTAGAGAAAATGCCAAAAAAATGCTATAAAACTTTAGAATTTTCTAAAGCCTAAGATAAGTTAATAACAATAGATTTTAGAAATTAAGCAATAAATCTTACCTGACTTGGCACTTTGCTGTTGGACCAATTATTTGGATCTTTTTCTACATACAAATTAGCTATATTGTCATAAATTACCTTAAGCTGGAATGTGTTGTGCAATAATTTACAGAGTAAATATTTATGAATCTGACTTGATTTAAAAATATCATTATAACAAAATTAACTAATTTTAACAACTGAATACGCTATTGCATGCACAAATTGTCAATAAAAATAGAGGTAAATGATAATAATGACAATAAAGATTTTAAAAAATTAAATAAACTAGACAACCCATAAAGCGATTCATAGGGCCAAACTCTTAGAGTAGACCTCTTTCTCCATTTATCCTGCTCACTCTCACAAACTAAACCAGTTTTCACAAAAATGTTCCTAGTGCATCGGTAGTTTTGAAAACCGAGCAACAATATTTTACATAGGCATCTAATTTAATTACTTACAAAGACAAATACAAAAGTTTAGTTTTATAGTGATACAATGAACATGTCACAGGTTTCCAATGTGAACTTCGCTAATAGATAATTAAACTATTTTAATGCTGAGGTGACAAATCACGATGAGCTCTCAATAAAAATGTGCATAAGTAAATCTATTTGCAAAATCATATAGACACAGAAAGCTAGCAAGGTTTGTATAGTTCACAGGTGTAAGGATAATAGCCTGTGATTTTTCTTGCCTAGTGTTTAAATAAGAAATTATAATGGATATTCTTTTTCTTCCGGTGATATTCACACAAAGCAATAGCTCATCATGGAGTATTTGCAGCTTAGCTGATGCATTAGAGAAGTAAATAATACTGCACAGCTCTGATTTTTTAGTATAAAAAAAGTATACATGCTTTATAGGCGAGTGAGCAGAGTGTGCGAGACACCATCAGCGATAGCACATTTGAAAATCAGGGATATGTGCTTGTTTATATATATGTGTGTGTGTGTATGGACGTGTGTACGTCATCACATTTTTGTGTTTGCTTGGTAGTTGACCCTGTCCCCATACTCCACTAAACGTAATCCTTTGGTTAATCAATCTTTACCTGTATCATCAATTGTTTACCCATTTGAATTAGATTGAATCTGACATATCTGATTTTTGTGCGTATGCAGTTACAGCTTACTCAAAAAAGAGTTCATTTTTTATTCCAATTAGCAGCGCTGGTAAGTTATCTTGGCTAATGCGCTGTTTATAGTTTAGTCTTACACAACAGTATTGTTCTTACTTGAAAATCCATTGACCAATCATCAAAGTCACGAAGTAAGTCTTGTGTTGGGATATCTAGTGAACAAGTGTGTGTGTGAAAGTGTAGAGTGTTACAGCTTCTGCTTAGCTAAATAAAGGCACAACTACCAAATAAAGAGATCATAGCTAGTGATGTGCTTGAGCACAAAGGGCGAGCGAGCCTACGCATGAACGAAACACTTCAATAGAATAAATCAGTCCATTTCAAAAAGTGTAAGTACGTAGCCGTTGTGACCTTTATATACTTTAGCTAACAAATACGGACATAATTTCTTACCTCAATTCCCCGAGTACTGGCATTTTCTGGCAGTCTATTTTGACAACAAACACTCGTAGCTACTAAAAAGACCGATTTTTTTTAAATTATTTGTTTGGTAAAGGGTTCAATACCATAGTAACCATTCGCCATAATATTTTGCGACTTGAAAAATAACAAGAAGTTCTAAATAATTACTGCACAGTGTTGAGTCTAACAGTAAGTTTTTAAGACCTAAGTGTGTCTTGTGTCATTCAGAAACAACCTAATTCGAAGGGGTAAACAATTATATTTCTTGAATGGTACGGGATCACTAAACTGAAAGATTTAGTTTAGTGGAGGTATGGGAAGGGGTAGACTGCAAACCAAACACAATAATGCGAGGGTCAAAGTACAAAATGACATATGTAGGTCCACACATATATATTAGCAAACAGACATCCCCGTTTTCAATTGTGTTACTCCTGAGAGGGACTCGCTCGCTCGCCAACAAACAAAACATTTAAATATTGTGGCTTATTTTGTTTTTTGTTATAGTTGCTGTTTTTTTTTGTTTTTTTTGTTTTTCAAATTCAAACACCAGTGGCGAGTGGGCATTGAATCCTCTATACCGTATACACATAATTTAAAACTCTACTATTTTTTTGTAGCTTGCGTGTTAGAACTTAAAAGCACTCGTTAACAATTGTGTAGTATTAGGCTCGTTGTACTCAAGCACTATATATTTTTTTGAGGAGATGTAAGAAATTCATGACTACCATACTAAAGTCAAACTACAGCTATTTTCAATTCATAACCACCTTATGGGTGTTACATTACAGCTGTCACAATTGCCTATTAACATCAGATACACATTAACAAGCTATGCATATGTTATAAGTTACTAGTACACACACGACAAGAAATAAAAAAGCTGCTTTTCATTTTGTTCACTGCAGCATCCTGGTTGCTGTTATATCATTGCAGTAGCATGACAAGAAAGAACAATGAGAGTTACTTTCAGACAAGCAACAGCAACTAGAGAACTCTATTATATAAATGACAGTAGTTCTCACCTTCTCTGTGAAGGATTTCTTCATCCTTTGAGGAAGATACTGAATGTGCCACTATACTCATCTCTTTTTCAGGGGAAATTGAAGTGACATCAAATGAAAGTTTACTGTCAGAATGCTTTGTAGTAGTATCAGGATTATAGTGAAAACCTGAAATTATTGGATTAATTAATGAAGTATCAGAATAAGTGATTTATAGAGGAGCAAGCATAGCAAGACATTCTCAAGTTCACTTACAACTCAAAAATTAAAGCCAGACTTTCAACAAAAAAAAACAAGCTAGATTTATTCAGTGAACAACCATTAAATTATGCAAATATTAATAGTACCCTACTATATTTCTTCAATGCACCTAATCTGCTAAGACAAATTTTATATATCTTGTTCAGTGAAATCCATATAATTGACTTTCACTATGTATACCAAGTCTTTCTTATCTACTCCTTCCAGAGCTGAGCAAAGTTTGTCAAACCACAGATTCTCAGGTGTGTTAGTCAACAAGTAGTGAATTATCTGGTGAAACACTTTTCCAGAATCATGGTTGTAGTCCAACTTAAAACTTTCAATTAAATCCATTGAGATTCCCAGTTGAACACCAAATGCAAGGTATTTTGGTTTAACTGGAGCCAAATCCCTCACCAAATTGGCTAAAAGTGCTACACCACAAAATATACACTCACTAAACTCCTAATCAGAAGTAAGATAAAGAAGTCAATAAATACTAGCAAAGGAGTAAAGAAGATATACAACAAATTACTGATTATGTTTTTATAGCCACTCCACTAAAGTAGTGGGTAAGGTAATACCAGTGAAAAAGCTATAGATATGAGAAGAGACATATAGTATTTGGTCAGACATGCAATTATAGTAACATTTAAACTAGATAAATAATCTCGACTCATATTTATTTCACTATAATTATTATAAAGATACATTTATATATATTACTAGCAAGTACCCCACCACAACAGTGGCACTTGACGTATTGCAAGTAAGATTGCAGTAACATAAGTTATGGTATCATTCTCTACTGTTGGTTAAAGTTATACCAGTTTCCCTCTCCCGGTCTATTTTTTCCTGAACTATGTCATTGCTGTATCCCCCACCTTTCTTTTTTATTTTCCTTTCAGCTCTTTCCTATTGAGTCATGGGGTCCTTTCTCCTCCTTTGTCTACCTCTCCTGCTTCTGAATCTTTCTGTCCTTCAATCATGCTTATGGACTTAGGCTTTGTGAAACTTTTGCCTTCTATCCTTCTTTCATCTGTCTCTTTGAAACTTACGCTGCACCTTAACTCGACGATTTGATTCCACCCGCTTTTTGCTATAATATTAATCGTTCCCTTTTGCCTTCTTTCGTACTTTCTCCTTCTTTTTTACTACATCGCCTATCCTCATCGATTCCACCCACTTTTAGTTACAATAACAGTAACCACTTTATACTGAATGTGACAACACTTTACCCATTCTCCTGTTTCTTGGCCACTCTCGTCGTCTTTCCATCTATTGTTGTACATGGTTAGGTTGAAAACGAATTTGCCTACCAGTACTACGCCAAACCCTTTACTTCTTTACAACTGTGTTCTTGGCTTACTCCATTCAGCGTTAGTTCACGAAAGCTGCTCTCTTGTTTCTGTGCCACTCCCATTTAATATCCATTTTTTGTGCCGGGATTTGGTTGCTAACCAGTTTGCCTTGCACTCTAGGTTTACCCTGTAATTCAGCACGAGTTCACAAAGTATTGTGCGCCTGCACGGTCAAGCTCATTAGCTCATGAATTATTCATGAATACATACATTGTCAGTCATGGGTATTCTTATATAGATTTTACTATATCTTATACATACAGATACATACACACATATAGTATGTAATAGGCAGGCTACTGAAACAGGTTTTATATAAAAAGGTGCTAGCCCTGGGATCTCTCCCACCTCCTACAAAGAATATTTTAAGTTGAAATAGTACATCAGCTAAAGTTGAAATCTATGAGTAGACATATTATAAAACCATGTATGCGACTATACACTGATTACTGGTTTAGTAAAAAGTCTCATAGGCATGTGCATTGAAGTAGTGAATAGATGTAGCTAAGCAAATAAAATCTTGTATGAAATCCTGAGAAGATATCAATCGAATCTATACAATAACATACTTGTGTGTCAGTAATGACGACGACCAACGACTGACGCTGATGCATATTCATGAATAATTCATGAGGTTAGACAGTTTGGTAAAGTGTCATCATTAGCCTGAGTAGGTAAAGTGTCACTGCATTCAGTAGATAGTGATTAGTTGTAACTGATAAGCAGGTGGCATAGATGAGGGAGAGTGGCGTAGGTATCAAAAAGGAAGGTGAAAGTACGAAAGAGAAGGCAAAAAAGAGATTAATTGTAACCAAAAAGCGGGCAGAATCAGCAAGGTAAGGCAGCGTAGTTAAAAGGCGAAAGTACGAAAGAGAAGGCAAGAAGAAAACAATTAATTGTAACTAAAAACCGGGTGGAATCAAATCGTCAAGTAAAGGTGCTTAAGTTAAAAAAGGAAGGCAAAAGTATGGAAAAAAAAAGGCAAAAATATCGCAAAGCGTAAGTCCAAGCAAGGGAAGTGGGCTCTATGACTCAAGAAAAAAAGTTGAAATTATAGGAGGTGGAGAATAGAAAACCTGAGATATTTCTGGGAAAAAGGGAGCAGGAGAGGGAAACTGATGTGATCTTAACCATTGATGAGAAACATAACAATGAATAAAAATAACTTGTGCTACAGCATTCTTACTTTGCAATACATCAAACGTTGCTAGTGATTAATAGGATTGTGGGTACGGTACCTGTGTGAAAACAATTAATATGATTAATTTTCACTAATCCAGTGGTCACCCTGTACTAGCAGTACAATTTCAATCATTTGTTTGGGGAAGCCCAGACAGTTATCGTTCCCAAAAATAGGAATAGAACTAAAAACACATCCATCCATCTACATGCAACCTATGTAATTCAGTCAATTCAAATTTATGATGGTCAAATTTCTCATTTATTAGTAACTTTCCGATACCTTGTAATATCACATTTGAGTGTCTACCTGTCTTGTGAAGGGTCCAGGATTCGTCTCCACATCTCCAGAAAATATCAGCAGCATGGGCAGTATCAATTTTTGCACTAATCTTGCATCTTCAATATCTGGCGGATAAGTATGATGGAGGAATGAACCCATAGACATCATCACACTATATAGAAACAACATTCTTGATGCCTGGTAGCTAAATAAGTAGATAGATCACGAGCTAAGCAAATAGTAATTAACTCACTTTGCACAATCCTGCCTACGGTTTTACCAGGTGGAGTAATACTTAATGTATGGCTTTTTGCTGCAGCCAAATCTTTATCTTTTACCGACAGCCAATAGCAATATTACCACTAATAGAACAGCACCAACATCCTGGGTTGGACTCATTTCTGGAGCAAGTACACATTTTCTTCTCATTTCCCAGCTTGTCTTCCGTCGTATTAACTGGTTCATTTGTTTCCAGTGAGAATCCATTTTGTTAAGTGCACTATATTTCAGTGGCTTCTTGAAGATGTTAAAAGCAGATACCATTACTCCGAAATTGTGAAAAACAAAAGATAACTAGAATTTTCTGTAATTAAAAGTTACACAGCATAATATGACTAAATCAGGAAAATACCACTCATGTTGATTCCTGTAAGAAATGAGTCTCAAAAATTGAATTTTTCCAAAATATCGACACATACTCTCTCTCTCTTGGGCCATTAGATTATTGGGCCCAGCAAGCTTGCACACGATAGTAAATATGCTGATATCTTTCAGCATACTTCAATAATAAAATAAAAACACTTTCAGCAAAAATGTGCTTACAACCCATTTATGGATGTTCCCTCACAAGCCCTCAGACATTAATGATAAGGTATCATCTATAAATAGCTAATAACTATATCTATCTATAAACTTTAAAATAATTGAGACAAATTTTGAATCATAGTGAACATGCTGACAAGCCAAAACCTAATTCAAAATGACTGCACCCATTTTCAGTCTGTTGGGTTTTTTAATGTCTGTGTTCTGCCAGTCTCCCTCTCTCCATGTGTCCCTGTCTCATGTGTCCCTGTCTCATGTGTCCCTCTCTCCATGTGTCCCTGTCTCGTGTGTCCCTCTCTCCATGTGTCCCTGTCTCATGTGTCCCTCTCTCCATGTGTCTTTCTCTCCATGTGTCTTTCTCTCCATGTGTCTCTCTCTCTATGTGTCCCTGTCTCATGTGTCCCTGTCTCATGTATCCCTCTCTCCATGTGTCCCTCTCTCCATGTGTCCCTGTCTCATGTGTCCCATACGGAGATGCATCACACGCTAGCACGATTTCTCGATCTGGATCATAATGCACTAATACTGGTGCCTTCTGTAGGAGGTCCTTGGCTGCCCCAATTACTTGATCTTCTTTTTCACCCCAACTCCACGCACTCTTTTTCTAGAGTAATGCATACAAAGGTGAGAGTGTTGACGACAAATTGGGCAGCAACTTCCCATAATAATTGATAAGCCCTAGAAATGACCGAAGCTCCGCCACATTGTTAGGCTTGGGAACCTCTCTGGTAGCTTTCACCTTTTTTCTGTCGGATGTAATCCTTGTCCACTAATCCGATAACCAAGGTACTCCACTGATCTTGCCAAAAATTCACATTTTTCTCGTTTCAGTTTTAACCCTGCTTCTTCCAATTTTTTCAGTACTTGCTCCAATTTCTTCAAGTGGTCTTCCACATCCTTGCCTGCCACCAGAATATCGTCAATATAAATCGCAACACCTGGCATACCTTGAAGAAGAGATTCCATCACTCGTTGGAATATGGCTGGTGCCGATGCGATTCCGAAGAGTAGCCTATTGTAACAAAAGTTCCTGGTGGGTATTGATGACCACAAACTCTCTGGAGCTAAGGCATGTGACAGATCCAACTTCAAAAAATACTGAACACCAGATAACTTCGTAAAAAGCTCTTCTATTTTAGGAAGGGGGTATGACTCCGTCAAACTCACTGAATTAACAGTGGTCTTATAATCTCCACAGATTCTGACCGTGTTATCTGACTTGAGCACCGGTACCACCGGAGCTGCCCTATTTGAAAACTGAACTGGTTCTACAACCCCAGTCTCTTGCAACCTTGTAAGCTCCTTCTCTATCTTATCCTTGAGCAAAAATGGTACTGACCGTGCCTTGCAAAATTTTGGCTGAGCATCCGGTTTTATATACAATGACACTTTAACTCCCTTCAATTTACCCAATTCCTTACTGAATAATGCAGATCGAGCCTCCTTCAGAACATCTTTCAGTGCACTGGATGCCGTTACCTTGTTCATGCTTGGCCAATCTAGTCTGATCTTGGCCAGCCAGTCTCGTCCCAGTAAGCTTGGGCCATTGCCTTGAACCCCACCAACAAGGTTCCTTAGATCTCTTGGACACATTGTGGCTGCATGTCGAATCAAGAAAGCACGGGCTGGAAGTGGTAATCAGCGTCAAAACTTTCACACAGTAGCAGAAGAATCGACCGAAGAAAAGAGGATTCAGATACATTGTATGCCATGAAAGGTGGGTCTAATGCGCCACTGGTGGCGGAATTACTCATTGCCGACTGTCCAGTGAAGATGGAGGTAGACACTGGAGGCTCCAGGACAGTCATTGGGGAGACCACATATGAGCAGTTATGGGGTAAGGATCGCAAGCCCTTGAGACCTTCCAAGGCCAATCTCCTAACATTACTGGTGAAAAGATTCGACTAGCAGGAGAGCTGAGAGTGCACGTCCACTACAAGGAGCAGTCTTACCACTGCAATAATTACAGTCTACCTTCTTGAAGCGACACTGACTGCCATAATGGTCTCCACCACAACGAAAACATAGAGTTCCCTTCCTCATCCTGCTTTGACTATTACTGGCCTTCCCTGACTGTTTGGTTGTGCTGCCTCCACTAGCTGCTGGTCTTTTACCTTGACTAGGAGGATGACTTCTGGTGCTACTTGACTTCTTCACTTAGTGCACCTTGGGAGTTTGAAGAGTTGGGTCTGAGGCTGCTCTGAGGTCCTCTGCCCCCTTGTCGGCTGTTTCCATTGACAGCGCGATCGTTACTGCACTTTCAAATGTCAGCGTCGGCTCCGCTAACAACTTCTTCTGTATGTGCTGAAATCTTCCACTCCACACACTAACCGGTCCCTTAACATGTCGTCCAAGACTGCTAAAAAATCGCAGTATTCTGAGAGAGTCCGCATCGCCGCCAAGTAGTCTGCTATCGATTCTCCCGCTTGACAAACCCGTGTGTGAAATTTATAGCGTTGCACAATGGCTGACGGTCTTGGGTTGTAATGCTTCCTCATTAGCTCGACCAATTCCTCGAAGCTCTTCTCGCTTGGCTTCGTTGGAGCTGCCAGGCTCCTGATGAGGTGATAACTCTCCACCCCTACTACTGCTAACAAAACAGCTCGTTTCTTAGCAGCCTCCGTTATTCCATTCGCTATGAAATATTGTTCTAATCTTTCTGTGTACTCAACCCATGCTTTCATACGACCGTGACTTCCCATCTCTCTCTAGCTAGTATCCCGACCTCGTCGCCACTGTTGTGTTTTAACTAGAACTGGACCCTTCCTTTAGTAATTTATTATTTCTGGATGAACTGTGTACTGACAAAACTCAAAAGTGAACACAAGGATATACCATGGTTAAACACACACGTACACAAATTGATTAGGTGGTAAGAGTAAGGCCTTGTGTATGCGTTATACTTGAGTGAATGTTAATGAGTGTTAATGGGTGTGATAATAAACACAGACAAGTGAATGTTTACTTCTGTCCATACACTACAGTTTACCAATACCTAGTTTAGGAAAGTAAGTAGTGCGGTATGTTTAAAGCTAAATTTTACCATCAGCATTCTGATTTCCAATAAGCTCTAGCACTAATTTAAATAAAACACACATAATGTTAGTAAAACAATTCTAGTATGTCATGCCTTGACTGATAATGTAAATAAGGCTGCTTCCGTTTTCTTTTATAAAGAATCCACACTAATGCTACTCCTAACAGAAGAGCACCACAATTCTGTGTTGGACTCATTTCTGGAGCTAGAACAATACTTTGTCTCATTTCCCAGTTAGTTTTTCTTCGTATTAGACTATTCATTTGCTTCTGGTAGGAGGATACTTTGCAACACTTGCTACATTTACGTGATATGAATATCTTGTTTATGCTGAGTGCATAGATGAGGAGGTCAAAATAAAATGAAATCCAGATGAATAATTGAGATTCAAAGTGTCTAAAAATAAAATGGCATAGCTAATAATATTAATTGATAGCTAATGCTCTTAAATTATCTTTATTTTATTATAAACACTATTTATAATTATTAATAATGGTATTGAAAAATACATGAATCAAGAGATATACAATTAGAAGTAATTTGTAAAAGAAGAAATAATTCTGTATATCCAGTACAATTTTCATCTTAAGTATGTACAAGTGACTCTAAACAAAAGAACATATTTTTGCTCTTATTAGGTATGGACCTCCAATACTTACTGAAAGGTGTATTTTTTTTGCACTGTTGTACTTGCATACTACCTTATGTTCTATTGCCTTCAATTTTCTCACTAATATATACCTATTGATATATGGAATGATCAAATGTCTCTTGTCAGCTTCCTCCTAATTTCTATTAACATTCCTTTTTTTTCCTTCCTTGTGCAGAACTTTCTCAACGAAGTTCTTGAGATGGTGATTCTGATTACTACTCCTCTATAAATTCTTAGTTACATATGGTCATAGCTCCATGTTTCAAATATCCTTATTTTCCTGTCATATTTCTTGGATGATGGTGTGAATTGAAATGTAAGTATCTGTTTGCATTTGTTAATGTAGACTTTTGTTTCTAGACCATTATTTCCTTCTATATCTTCTACATTAGAGAACGTGGCAGATATGGAGAATGAGGAGTGTTGGTAGAGAATAGGAGTTGGAGGTGTGGTTTGAAGTTGGGGCGAGGTTTGAAGTTGGGGCGAGGTTTGAAGTTGAGGCGAGGTTGGGGTTGGGGCTGGGCTGGGTGGAGATAGATGCGTCTGAGGGTGGGTGGGGACCAGAGCATAGGCTCCAACCGTCCCGAAATGTCCGGGACCGTCTCGGATTCGTTAACTTTGTCCCCGGTCCTGGAAGAGACTACCATTTGTCCTAGTTTTTCAACGGTCAGTCGGGCTACGCCCAACTACATTTGTCCCGGAAAGTTACATTAACCGGCAAAAGGTAAAGGGTGTCTCTACGCGAAATGGGAAATGATCGTCAGTATCACAAATGCAGGAGTAGATTCACAGTTATTGTAGAGGTTGACATGAGTGATTGCGGTCCTCCTAAGCCTAAAAGAGCCAGAAGGCAATTGTCAGACTCAACTTCGCTCTTTGCCATACTCCTAGTTAGGACATTGACACTAACTTTCTCTTCACTTCTGTAGGTCCTTATGGCTTCCCTATAGGCCGCAGCCTCTTCTTCATCCACTAAGGATACAGGCACTAGACATGCAACTCCTACAGGTTCACTATCATCAACAACCGTCTTCACAACCTTCCGAAACCCACCTATCACGAACTCACACCTAAAACACTTGTGAGAACGCTCAACACCACCATAACCTCTTACAACCGTATCCTTCTCCCACACAACCCCTTCAGGGACTAAAGCCCTAGGAACGGATGCCAGCTCAGCTCCAGAGTCAATGAGAACCTCGGTTCTGACTCCACCAACCATCCCTCTAGCCACATTCAAGGGAACACTCGACTCTGCATGCCTTAACACAGACAGCTTAGTAGGAGGCTCCTTCTTAACTGACACCAACCCTTTACCCTTACCGGTACACTCGGGACTCTTGTGCCCCACCTTCCCGCATGAATAGCACGTAGGCACTCTTGCCACTAAACTACTCCCAGACTTCTCCCTTCTACACTCACTTGCCCTGTGGCCCTTCTCTCCACAACTATAGCAGGTTATTACAAACCCACTTGAACCTCCACGATCCCTAGTATTTCCCCCCACTCGATCCCCAACATAACCCTGGGACTTACTCGCCTGCCCATAAACACTAACATTCTCCTTAAAACCCTTGTAGCCTCTGCTACCTGACTCTATGGACACACTACCTAAACTCTTAAAGTAGTTGCCCGGATGCCTCCCAGACATCCAATCCTCCAACGAATCTCTAAGCTCCCCCCACCCCCCAATTTTTTTTGCATCTATAAATGTCTTACCACTCTCAGGCAACACCCGCCTAAGGACTGCCAGCGCCGCAGCCACTGTGCAATCTTCAACTGTCTTACAATCCTGAAACATCCCACTGGTAGTTCTCACCAGCCAGTCTGCTATCCCTCCAGCAGACATTCCCTTAAACACTTCACTATTCACACTTAACAAGGAATTTCCATATGTAATAGCAGTTTCTCCTACCGCCTTTAATAAACCTTTCTTGATGGTCTCATAACACACTTCGTTGTCTAAATCCTTAGTCATACGTTTGCACATGCTTTCAGTCAGTTTGGGGTACAACCTATCCCCCCAGCTCTCTTCACTAACATCTCCCATCGTCATAATCCTCTCAAACTTAACTAAATACGCATTCAATTCACTACCTTCCCTATACATGCCTAAGCCCTTTAGCCTGTCATGCAAAAGCTCACGCTTCTCCCTGGCTCTGGTGTCTTCTCGTCGTTCGTTCTGTCTCCTTGCATCATCAAAATTTCGTCGGGTCTCCTCCTCCCGGCGTTTCTGCTCGTCTTCCTCCCTTCTGGCTAACAGCCTCTCTTCTGCCAATCTGTGTCTCTCTTTCTCCTCTTCAAAAGCTAGTCTCTGAAGCTCCATTGCCTTTACTCTCTCTTCCCGATCCTGCGCGTCTTTCTCCCGCAGGTACTGCAACAGTGCAGCAGCTGTCAATTCCTCTTCTCCTCTTCTCGCCATAACCGCTACCACCTCAGCACTTTCCACCTCAACCTCAGTCTCAGTATCACTTCCCTTAGTATATTTGACACCTGAAGACCTAAAAGGATACGGTGACCTCTCTTCCACCACTGTCCTTCTATGGGACCGATAGGACTCCCCGCTGGCAACTCCAGAAGACTTCCCGATCCTCTTCCTCCCCTCACCCGTCCCAGGCTCCGTCATAGAAGGCGAGTAGACTCGTCCCCTGCTGGATACCTGTGATTATAAAAAGCAAATATGAATAAGAGCAGTTACAAGGTAATTAAAATCCACAAGCACAAACAACTCGCACAAACAATTAAGTTCTTATAAAAAGCAAATATGAATAAGAGCAGTTACAAGGTAATTAAAATCCACAAGCACAAACAACTAGACAACAGATACCAATCGACAGGGCCGCCCCGATACTCTCCGGGTCCCCGCAGAAAATACTCCTTTTCCCGTGCACCCTCTTCCAAACACTCCAGGTAGCCCGCGTCGCAACACGAATTCACCGAATCGTTCACTACTGTCGAAACAAAGCAAACTCGTAGCTTCACTGCCGTAGCAAGATAGCCGTGTAGGTTTAGTCCCTCTGTCGTAACAAGGTAACTGTGTGATGGTCCCTCTACCGTAGTAAGGTCACCGTGCTGATCTGTGCTTCCACTGCCAAAGCAAGGTCGCCCGTTCACGAATCCTCAGATCGTGGGTAGTTGGTAAAAGTTGGTTCTCAGATCTCCTGTCAGGACGTCTCCCTCCAGAAGTCCGTAGTCCCTCAACACCGTAGTAGTTGTTGAAATCCCACCGCTGCCACCATATGTGGGAGGGCGCGGCGATCCGTAGAAGGCTTTGCTCTCGCGCACTTGGTAACAGCTTAGTATCGCTGCCACCAGAGAGCCAAACTAAGGATCAATCTAGCCGTAGCTTGGACCCTTAACCAACAAGTTGGTACGCTCACTTCAGTACTTGACTTTAGTTAAGTGTAATTGGACTCTGAAGAAGTCAGCACGAGGTACAATATATATACGGGGTACTGACTCCTCCCAACAACGAAACAACCAATCAAATGACAACACAAACAACCAATGAAATAACAGTGACGAAATGATCTATAGAGCAAAATGACTAAGTTCTGTTTGATTTTAGCTGGCCCCAACAATTCCCTGGTATAGGGAGAAGCTCTAAAGGAATAAAGTAGTGGTTATTTCCTACTTTCTAGCTAGCACAACAAACTTTGTATAATAATGACTACAAAATAAATATATAAACAAAAGCAACAGCAATTTACTATTACAATGAACAGTCATTTAGTGTAGGGAATAATGATGGATATATATTTTGATACATCAAATGTAAATCTCTTCCAAGGTTTGAGGTAGTTGTATACAACTATCGTAAAACTTAGATGAACTAGAATAAAGTTCTATGCAATATCTCTGTCCTCATTGTGTAAGCACTTGATAATGAAAAAATATTATTCTTTTCCACAGAAAATTTCATTTGATTAGTGGCGGGCGTGGCTATGGTCCCTGAAGCTCCTTTGGAAAAGTTGGAGGGTATGCCAGAGGGTGTGAAGAAATTGATTGATTCAATCAGGGAGAGAGCAGGTAAGGTGGGGGTGGTGTGATGTTGTCTGGCATTGGCTGGGAGATTGGTGTGCTGAATAGGGGGCTGGTCGATGGGGATGATGGTGGACGGTTGGTGGGCTGGGCTAGGGCTAGGGCTAGTAAGAAAATTGATTTCATTGTCACCTTTTCTATTTCAATAGTGAATTGAATACATTCGAGTGTTATATTATATAAGTGTGTGTTGAGCTAGGTGTTCCAGGACAGAGTCAAGGTGATGATATTTCTGTGCCTATGTTTTCATAAATTCTGATTTGAGCCCCAACCAATTCTGAGTTGTAGTCGATAAACTTGACACTTCTAGCGTAAGCTTAGCTAATAGTTGATCTCATTAATTACAGGAATGAAAATGTTCAGTATTGCATGCATATAACTTACTATGTAATGTTTCAAAACATTGACAAAAAATAGATACAATTATTATAAGGAATTGCTACCAAGCAACCTCTGCAGAGTAATATGCCAACACTAGTTGACTAAAACCACATTCAAATATTAATTAAATGTATAACAGTAATAAAAAATAATTCTAATATCCACACAAGAAATAATCAAACTTTAGGGGGTTCTAACACAATCTGGCTTTTCAGTGTAATCCTCAGAACTGCTGGTCTTCTCATACAATGGATTAGAGTGTCTTGTGTGCTGAGTCGATGCAGCAACCTCGTAAAAAATGCCTTTAGTATCATGTTCTTTAAGTTGTGGTTGAGCTTTTGGAACTTGTGAGGCAAAAGTAACTCTCGTAGCTTCAATTTCTGATTTTGGAAATGTGTCCTTTAAAATGCAACCAGATGGCTGAGTATCTGATAATGACTTCTCCATAGTCATAAAGTACTCCAAGTTCTCTAGCAAGTAACTGACAACATGGGAATGGTCATGCTGCTCTGCTAAATCAAGTGGCGTTTGATTGAAGTTGTCAGAGATCATTGGATTGCAATGTTGGAACTCTATTAAGTATTGAAGTACATCAAGGTGACCACCAGTACTGGCCATGTGAAGGAGTGTCTCACCATTCTGACCTCTAACATATGGAAGAATATTCAAGCTTTCTATGAAGTATTTAACAACTTCAAGTTTACCTTTGTTAGCAGCTAGGTGAAGAGGAATATTGCTATATGAATTAGTAGCCATTGGATTGCAATGGCAAGCCTCTATTAAATATTTGACTCTATCTAGCAAACCCATAGCACTAGCAGAGTGCAAGAGAGTATTGTCGTACCTGCCAGTAATGTTAGGATCAATATTTATTTCTTCTATGAAGTATCTCACAATGTTATGTTGATTATTCATAACTGCTACAAGAATTGGTGTATTGTTGTATCTGTTAGTAGCTGTGACATCCACAAGGGGATGGTTTGCTAAGAACTTAACAATATCTATATGTCCATATCTACATGCTGTATGTAGAATAGTGTAGCCATTGTATCCTGTAACTCTTGGACTGTATTGTTGATCTTCAATAAAGTATTTTAGAATATTCAAAGATCCATTCATCGCTGCAATATGAAGACATGTGCCATTGTTTGTGTCTGGAGTTATAGGATCTAAATGATAAATTTCTACTAAATACTTGACTACATCCAAGTTACCGCCTCTACAGGCAAAGTGTAGAAGTGTCCACTTCAACATTCCTCTAACAAACGGATCCTGATGTAAAGTCTCTATGAAGTACTTAACAGTAGGCAACTCTCCATAAAATGATGCTATTTGTAATGCAGTATCGTCAAGTGAATTTCTTGTCATAGGATTAATGTACTGGTTTTCAATAAGATATTTGATAATATGCAACTGTCCTCTTTGACTGGCATAATGTAAAAGACTAGAATCATACTGCCCCTTAGTATTTGGATTAAACTTTAAGTCTTCAAGGAAATATTTTAGGACTAATAATTTACCACTGCGAACTGCTACATGTATTGGCATTGCACCTGCTGTACTCCTAACCATAGCATCCACATACTGATTGTCAATAATATACTGCACTACTTCAACTATGCCACTTTGACATGCATAATGTAAAATTGTCCATTCATTCTCTCCTTTTAGAATTGGATCAATATGCATGTCTTCAATAAAATATTTTATAACCTGAAGTTGTCCATGTAAAGCTGCATTGTGTATTGGTAAGTCATCATTCAGGGTTTTCTCATAGGGACTACAATAATGTGATTCTACTAGATACTTGACTACTGCTGTATGTCCCATTCCACTAGCTGCATGAAGAGGAGTCCATCCATGATCGTTTACCATATTTGGGTCACAGCCTTGTTCTTCAATAAGATATTTTACCACATCCAGTTGTCCATAAGCTGCTGCTACATGAAGTGGAGTGTTACTAGACTCGTTTTTTAAAGAAGGATCACAATTGTGAATATTAACGAAATACTCGACTGAGTCTAATTTGCCTGCAGAAGCTGCAGTGAACAGAGAACACTGTGTACTTAGTTGATTACATTTGAAGGTTTGTAACAGATACTTCATTATACTTAAATGATTAACTGATAGCAGCAAAGACAAAGAATCTAATACGGATGCATTGACAGACATGAAGTGTTTAGTTATCTTTAAATGTCCTTCATTAATGGCAATGTGTCCAATGTTGTATTCAATGCTTTTGTAGCTTAGTGTATTTTCCATCAAGTGTTGTCTAGTATCTGGACTTTCTGATAACATCTGAACTACTTCCAAATGACCTGTTGCAGTGGCATAATGTACTGGAGTCCACCCATAAATATCTGGAGATAATGGATCAAGATCTTTCTCTTTCACAAGATATTCAATCAGGTCTAAATTCCCTCTTGCAGCAGCCAGATGAAGAGGTGAGCATTTATTAGCATTCAGTGTGGTGTGATCCACCTGACATTCTTCTATGAGATATTTGACTATAGTTAAATGTCCATTCAGTGCAGCACAGTGTATTGCTGCATTCCCATCTTCATCTAATTGAGTGACAGAGTAATCTGATGTTTTCATTAAATTCGTTAAAGCTACTAGATTTCCATTGGATGCTGCTTTATGCATTGTATAATGATATTTAAGTAGACTTGAATGTTTATGGGACAGATATTCAAATTCATAGAGTGATGTTACAAGCTTTTCCTAGAGAAAATACCAAAAAAAATGCTATTAAACTTTAGAATTGCTAAAGCCTAAGATAAGTTAATAAAAATAGATTTTATAAATTAAGCAATAAATCTTACCTGACTTGGCACTTTGCTATTGGACCAATTATTTGGATCTTTTTCTACATACAAATTATATTGTAATAAATTTCCTTAAGCTACAATGTGTAGTGCTATAATTTACAGAGTAAATATTTATGAATCTGACTTACTGACATATGGAGCATTAATGAGATAATGTTCTCTTCCACAAACTAACTTCAGTAATTTAGCAGTATCATATCGAAGACTACTGAGTTGCTCAATTTGCTGTCTTGTTAAAGAGAAACCATTTGGTACTGCCGATTTATGTAAGTGAAAAGTAACACAAATACAGCCATTTTCTACTCCTTCTAATTGTAGCTTTTCTGGTTCAGATTTCAATATCTTGCAAATATCTTCACCAAGTTTCTTCAGATACTCCATTCTACAATTGGCATACGGCTTGTCTAGTTTAACAAACAATTCAATGTGATCTTTCCCTTTCATTCCGATGTTTGATGGACACTGAGTTACTCTTCTCTTGATATAATTAGAAAACTTTGTCTTGTATTGGTCTATCATTATTGTGCCATCTTTATATTCAATAACTGATAGAGCACGTTCAAGAAGCCTGAAATTAAAAAACGAACAGTAGCTGGAGAATATGCGCCATAATTTAATAAACTTAATATCTTCTAATGCATCTTTGGTGATATTTTGAAAACGATCATTTTTCTCAATTGTTCCACAGTGTATCCAATCTTGTAGAATCCATCGTAGCTCATCAATGGCATCTGAATTAGATTTAATGTGTTTGTACAGGCCATCACGAATTTGACTGAATTCATCAATAATTGTTATTGTGTCTTTTTGTAGTTCTGATTCATGCACATTATCATTTGGACAAAGAGCTCGGTAAAACAGCGTGTATTTTTCTAAAAAAATGATTTACAAAATATTATAACAAAATAAACTAATTTTAACCACTGAATATTGCATGCACAAATTGTCAATAAAAGTTTAATACAGAAATAGAGATAAATGATAATAATGACAATAAAGATTTGTAAAAATTAAATAAATTACACATAAAGCGATTCATAGGGCCAAATTCTTAGAGTAGACCTCTTTCTCCATTTATCCTGCTCACTCTCACAAACTAAACCAGTTTTCACAAAATGTTCCTATAGTATGTCCAAGTTGAGTTGGCACGACCGCAAGCGCGGTAATTGAGGAATGCATTTAGTACTTTACCGGAAGCAATTTAGTCATGTGAATCCAAGTCAATTAAGCGCGCAAACGTCAACGTTGCACGTGAAAAAGGGGCGGTAGCACAGGTGCGCATTAATACTGTAACTATTGAAAGAAAGAAATTTAGTGAAGTTTATGGAGTTTTTCGGGCGCTGTTTTCAATGATATTTATGTTTCTTATGCACAGATAATGTACAGCAGATGGAAAACGCAAACTGGTGGGAGTTCTTCTAAAGAGACAGGATTAAAATCAGTGGATTCTACCTACTGTGTCCCAACAAATATTTTGATGTTCACAGGATTCAGCAGTACAGCACTGTAAACTTGTAGCTAAAGTTACTAGACTTTCATGTTAAATAAAATTATCAATTCTTTCATTTATTTATAATAAGGTATATGAAAATTGATGAAATTATGGAATTTAAGTAGTACACATACAAAAAATAGTTGTGATCCAAGTTGAAGGTGGAGTTCCGCCTGAGTTGGTCCTAATTCTTACAATAAACGGCATCTATAATAGTGAAGAAAAGGAATTGGCATAAACACGGCTTTGACAAGCACACAATTTAGCGGCAAACAGCGTAAGTGTGGCTGTATTACAAGTTGCTAGCTAAATGATAGCTATATCACTGAAATAATATTGGCTATATGGCATTTGTTATTGAACAGGTAGACAAAAATAATCATACCAACATCCTATCAGGTGGTCCTGTACCCTCTGCAACAACAGAACTCTCCGTCTATCCTGTTTTCACACTCGCAACCTAAGCTAATCGTGATATAAAGCTAGAAACACAGCAATCTGAGAAGAAGCCGCTCATTGTTTACAAAATTCTTAATGAAGACAGTCCGCGTGATAAATTGAGCCATACCGCGTGACTAAAAGCGGGCGCGTTTTGAGCGGGAAACCTGTGGTTTTTTCTATTCCCATAGACTTTTGTATTGAGTTTTGGAATAGCACTTTCTCTCCGGTTTTGGAGTTTACTGAGGGAATATTTTTAACCGCTTCGGTGCGAGCTTTCCAATGGTGCAAACCCCGGATGCGTAGCTGCTTCCGATCTAAAGTTATTCAAGTTTTTCTTGCAGCCAACTCAACTTGGACATACTATAGTGCATTGGTAGTTTTGAAAAACCGAGCAACAATATTTTACATATGCATCTAATTTAATTACTTACAAAGACAAATACAAAAGTGTAGTTTTATAGTGATACAATGAACATGTCACAGGTTTCCAATGTGGACTCCTGTTAGAGCAAGCAAACAAGTGACAAACATAGGCCAGATGGCACAACAATAAACAATTAATTACTGATTTACACCTTATTGAGAAAGGACAAACATACATTCACACTTCATTCACACACACATTTACGCATTAGCTTTATGAAAACAACCCCCCTTGGACTGAGCTACAGTATATAGTGGACTGACCCAGCTCAGTCCAATCAGTTGTGCAGTTGTTCAGTTTTGTTGCAGTTGTTCAACTCTTCTAGCCATTCATCGCATTCTTCATTTCATATTTTCTTGAATATTATTCGACTTCCTATTCATTCATTTACTCATCATTGTACTATTTTTCAATTCCATATAACTTAAAACCTATCTACCTTTGATTGTCTGGGGCGTAGTCTAACTGCACTCTGGATTAGCATACAACGGAACATTTGCGCAGAAAGAGACATACCCAGTGCAGTGTTCGTTCATTTAAGGGCGAGTTGTGTTGCTACTAGGTAACCAGCCGCTACGCTTAATTGCGCACTAGATGATTCAACTCCGCTAATAGATAATTAAGCTATTTTAATACTGAGCAGACAAATCATGATGAGCTCTCAATAAAAATGTGCATAAGTAAATCTATTTGCAAAATCATATAGACACAGAAAGCTAGCGAGGTTAGTATAGTTCATAGGTATAGCCTGTGATTGTTCTTGCCTAGTGTTTAAATAAGAAATTATAGTGGATATTCTTTTTCTTTTGGTGATATTCACAGAAAGCAATAGCTCATCATGGAGTATTTGCAGCTTAGCTGATGCATTAGAGAAGTAAATAATACTGCACAGCTCTGATTTTTTAGTATCAAAAAAATAAAAAGTATACATGTTTTATAGGCAAGCGAGCAGAGTGAGCGAGACACCATCAGCGGTAGCACATTTGAAAATCAGGGATATATGCTTGTTTATAATATATGTGTGTGTGGACATCTGTACGTCATCACATTTTTGTGTTTGCTTGGTAGTTGACCCTGTCTCCACTAAACGAAATCCTTTGGTTTATCGATCTTTACCTGTATCATCAATTTTTTTCTTATTTGAATTAAGTTGTGTCTGACATATCTGATTTTTGTGAGTATGCAGTTACGGCTTACTCAAGAGTTCATTTTTATTCAGATTAGTAGTGGTGGTAGGTTATCTTGGCTAATGCGCTGTTTGTAGTTTAGCTCTACGCAACAGTTTTGTTCTTACTTGAAAATCCATTGACCAATAGTCAAAGACACTAAGTAAGTCTTGTGTTGGTATATCTAGTGAACATGTGTGTGTGTGAAAGTGTGATTGCTACAGCTACTGCTTAGCTAAAGAATAACACAACTACCAAATAAAGAAATTATAACTAGTGATGTGCTTGAGCACAAAGGGCGAGCGAGCCTACGCATGAACGAAACACTTCAATAGAATAAATCAGTCCTCCATTTCCAAAAGTATAAGTATGTAGCCGTTGTGGCCTTTATATACTTTGACTAACAAATACGGACATAATTTCTACCTCAATTCCCCGAGTACTGGCCTTTTCTGTAGTCTCTGACTATCTGAATTACCAGTAGCTTTTGACAACAAACACTCATAGCGACTAATAAGGTCAATTTTTTTAAAAATTACGTTTGGTAAAGAATTCAATGCCATAGTAACCATTCGCTGTAACATTTTGCGACTTGAAAAAAAAATAGAAGTTCTAAAAAATTACAGCACAGTGTTGAATCTAACAGTAAGTTTTTAAGACCTAAGTGTGTTTTGTGTCGTTCAGAACAACCTAATGCCAAGGGGTAAACAATTAATTTCCTTGAATGGTACGGGATCACTAAACCGAAAGATTTAGTTTAGTGGAGGTACGGGAAGGAATAGACCGCAAAGCAAACACAAAAATGCGAGGGTCAAAGTACAAAATGACATACGTATGTCCACATATATATAATAACAAATATCCCCGATTTTCAATTGTGTTACTCCTGAGAGTGTCTCGCTCGCTCGCCAACAAACAAAACATTTAAATATTGTGACTTTTTTTTTTGTTGTTATAGTTGCTGTTTGTTGTTGTTTTTTCAAATTCAAACACCAGTGGCGAGTGGGCATTGAATCCTCTATACCTTATACACATAATTTAAAACTCGACCTTTTTTTAGTAGCTTGCGTGTTAGAACTTAAAATAAATCATTAACAATAGTGAGTATTAGGCTCGCTAGCCATTTGTACTCAAGCACATTACTAGTATATGTATATTTTTTTTTTTTTTGAGAAGATGCACATGGTGTAAGAAATTCATGACTACCATACTAAAGTCAAACTACAGCTATTTTCAATTCATAACCACCTTATGGGTGTTACATTACAGCTGTCACAATTGCCTATTAACATTAGATACACATTAACAAGCTATGCATATGTTATAAGTTACTAGTACACACACGACAAGAAATAAAAAAGCTGCTTTTCATTTTGTTCACTGCAGCATCCTGGTTGCTGTTATATCATTGCAGTAGCATGACAAGAAAGAACAATGAGAGTTACTTTCAGGCAAGCAACAGCAACTAGAGAACTCTATTATATAAATGACAGTAGTTCTCACCTTCTCTGTGAAGGATTTCTTCATCCTTTGAGGAAGATGCTGAATGTGCCACTATACTCATCTCTTTTTCAGGGGAAATTGAAGTGACATCAAATGAAAGTTTACTGTCAGAATGCTTTGTAGTAGTATCAGGATTATAGTGAAAACCTGAAATTATTGGATTAATTAATGAAGTATCAGAATAAGTGATTTATAGAGGAGCAAGCATAGCAAGACATTCTCAAGTTCACTTACAACTCAAAAATTAAAGCCAGACTTTCAACAAAAAAAAAACAAGCTAGATTTATTCAGTGAACAACCATTAAATTATGCAAATATTAATAGTACCCTACTATATTTCTTCAATGCACCTAATCTGCTAAGACAAATTTTATATACCTTGTTCAGTGGAATCCATATAATTGACTTTCACTATGTATACCAAGTCTTTCTTATCTACTCCTTCCAGAGCTGAGCAAAGTTTGTCAAACCACAGATTCTCAGGTGTGTTAGTCAACAAGTAGTGAATTATCTGGTGAAACACTTTTCCAGAATCATGGTTGTAGTCCAACTTAAAACTTTCAATTAAATCCATTGAGATTCCCAGTTGAACACCAAATTCAAGGTATTTTGGTTTAACTGGAGCCAAATCCCTCACCAACTTGGCTAGAAGTTCTACATCACAAATATAAACTCACTAAACTCCCTAATGATGTTATAATCAGAAGTAAGATAAAGAAGTCAATGAATACTAGCAAAGGAGTAAAGAAGATATACAACAAATTACTGATTATGTTTTTATAGCCACTCCACTAAAGTAGTGGGTAAGGTAATTCCAGTGAAAAAAGCTATAGATATGAAAGAGACATATGGTAATTGGTTAGACATGAAATTATAGTAAAATTTAAACTAGATAGATAATCTGGATTCCTATTTATTTCACTAAAGATACATTTATATATTTTACTAGCAAGTACCCCACCACAACAGTGGCACTTGACGTATTGCAAGTAAGAATGCAGTAACATAAGTTATGGTATCATTCTCTAATGTTGGTTAAAGTTATACCAGTTTCCCTCTCCTGGTCTATTTTTTCCTGAACTATCTCATTTCTGTATCCCCCACCTTTCTTTTTTTTTTCTTTCAGCTCTTTCCTCTTGAGTCATGGAGTCCTTTCTCCTCCTTTGTCTACCTCTCCTGCTTCTGAATCTTTCTGTCCTTTAATCATGCTTATGGACTTAGGCTTTGTGAAACTTTTGCCTTCTATTCTACTTTCATCTTTCTCTTTGAAACTTACGCCGCACCTTTACTCGACGATTTGATTCCACCCGCTTTTTGCTATAATATTAATCGTTCCCTTTTGCCTTCTTTCGTACTTTCTCCTTCTTTTTTACTACATCGCCTATCCTCATCGATTCCACCCACTTTTAGTTACAATAACAGTAACCACTTTATACTGAATGTGACAATCTTTACCCATTCTCCCGTTTCTTGGCCACTCTCGTCGTCTTTCCATCTATTGTTGTACATGGTTAGGTTGAAAACGAATTTGCCTACCAGTACTACGCCAAACCCTTTACTTCTTTATAAGTGCGTTCTTGGCTTACTCGGAAAATTCAGCGTTAGTTCACGAAAGCTGCTCTCTTGTTTCTGTGCCACTCCCGCCTAATATCCTTTTTTTGTGCCAGGATTTGGTTGCTAACCAGTTTGCCTTGCACTCTAGGTTTACCCTGTAATTCAGCACGAGTTCACAAAGTATTGTGCGCCTGCACGGTCAAGCTCATTAGCTCATGAATTATTCATGAATACATACATTGTCAGTCACGGGTATTCTTATATAGATTTTACTATATCTATATATACATACAGATACACACACACATATAGTATGTAATAGGCAGGCTACTGAAACAGGGTTTTATATAAAAAGGTGCTAGCCCTGGGATCTCTCCCACCTCCTACAAAGAATATTTTAAGTTGAAATAGTACATCAGTTAAAGTTAAAATCTATGAGTAGACATTATTATAAAATCATGCATGTGACCAAACACTGATTGGTGGTTTAGTAAAAACTCTCATAGGCATGTGCATTGAAGTAGTGAATAGATGTAGCTAAGCAAAAAAAATCCTGTATGAAATCCTGAGAAGATATCAATCGAATCTATATAATAACATGCTTGTGTGTCAGTAATGACGACGACCAATGACTGACGCCGATGCGTATTCATGAATAATTCATGAGGTTAGACAGTTTGGTAAAGTGTATCATTAGCCTGAGTAGGTAAAGTGTCACTACATTCAGTAGAAAGTGATTAGTTGTAACTGATAAGCAGGTGGCATAGATGAGGGAGAGTCGCGTAGGTATCAAAAAGGAAGGTGAAAGTACGAAAGAGAAGGCAAAAAAGAGATTAATTGTAACCAAAAAGCGGGCGGAATCAGCAAGGTAAGGCAGCGTAGTTAAAAGAAGGCGAAACTACGAAAGAGAAGGCAAGAAGGGAACAATTAATTGTAACTAAAAAGCGGGTAGAATCGAATCGAGTAAAGGTGCCTAAGTTCAAAAAGGAAGGCGAAAGTATGAAAAAAAAAGGCAAAAATATCGCAAAGCGTAAGTCCAAGCAGGGGAAGTGGGCTCTATGACTCAAGAAAAAAAAGTTGAAATTATAGGAGGTGAAGAATAGAAAACCTGAGATAGTTCCGGGAAAAAGGGAGCAGGAGAGGGAAACTGATGTGACCTTAACCAATGATGAGACACATAACAATGGATAAAAATAACTTGTGCTACTGCATTCTTACTTTGCAATACATCAAACGTTGCTAGTGATTAATAGGATTGTGGGTACGATTCTTGTGTGAAAACAATTAATATGAATGTTCACTAGTCCAGTGGTCACCCTGTATAGCAGTACAATTTCAATCATTTGTCTGGGGAAGCCCAGACAGTTATCGTTCCCGAAAATAGGAATAGAACTAGAAACATATCCATCCATCTACATGCAACCTATGTAATTCAGTCAATTCAAATTTATGATGGTCAAATTTCTCGTTTATTAGTAACTTTCTGATATCTTGTATTATCACATTTGAGTGTCTACCTGTCTTCTGAGGTCCAGGATTTGTCTCCACATCCCCAGACAATATTAGCAGCATGGGCAGTATCAATATTTGCACTAATCTTGCATCTTCAATATCTGGCGGATAAGTATGCTGGAGGAATGAACCCATAGACATCATCACACTATATAGAAACAACATTCTTGATGCCTGGTAGCTAAATAAGTAGATAGATCACGAGCTAAGCAAATAGTAACTCAACTCACTTTGCACAATCCTGCCTACAGTCACACCAGGTGGAGTAATACTTAATGTATTGCTTTTTGCTGCAGCCAAATCTTTTTCTTTTACCAACAGCCCATAGCAATATTACCACTAATAGAACAGCACCAACATCATGGGTTGGACTCATTTCTGGAGCAAGTACAAATTTTCTTCTCATTTCCCAGCTTGTCTTCCGTCGTATTAACTGGTTCACTTGCTTCCAGTGAGAATCCATTTTGTTAAGTGCACTATATTTCAATGGCTTCTTGAAGATGTTAAAAGCAGATACCATCATTCCAAAATTGCGAAAAACAAGATTGCTTGAATTTTCTGTAATTAAAAGTTACACAGCACAATATGACTAGATAAGGAAAATACCATTCGTGTTGATTCCAGTAAGAAATGAGCTTCAAAAATTGAATAGTGCCAAAATATCATATATCTCTCTCTATCTATCTATCTATCTATTATAGTATATAAATATATATATATATTTATTTATTTATTTATTCCACCGCCATTCAGCTAAGTTTGCATGATAGCAAATATGCCATATATATACACATGGGCCATTAGATTATAGGGCCCAGCTAAGACTGCACACGATAGTAAATATGCTATATATATATATATATATATATATATATATATATATACGGGCCATTAGATTATTGACCCCAGCTAAGCTTGCACAATATAGTATGCTGACATCTTTCAGCATACTTCATCAATAAAAAAAAAAACCCAACTTTTAATAAAAATGTACTTGTCAATATCATTAAAGTTGAAGAAGTTGTCTACACACCCTTTATGGATGTTTATTTGCAAGCCCTCAGACACTAATGCTAAGGTATCATCTATACAGCTAATGACCACATCAATGCAATAAACTTTAAAATAATTGAGACAAATTTAGAATCATAGTGAACATGCTGACAAGCCAAAACCTAATTAAAAAAGACCGCACCCATTTTCAGTCTGTCGGGTTTTTTAATGTCTGTGTTCTGTCAGTCTCCCTGTCTCATGTATCCCTGTCTTATGTGTCCCTCTCTCCATGTGTCCCTGTCTCATGTGTCCCTCTCTCCATGCGTCCCTCTCTCCATGTGTCCCTGTCTCATGTATCCCTCTCTCCATGTGTCCCTCTCTCCATGTGTCTTTGTCTCATGTGTCCCTGTCTCATGTGTCCCTCTCTCCATGTGTCCCTGTCTCATGTATCCCTCTCTCCATGTGTCCCTCTCTCCATGTGTCCCTGTCTCATGTGTCCCTCTCTCCATGCGTCCCTCTCTCCATGTGTCCCTGTCTCATGTATCCCTCTCTCCATGTGTCCCTCTCTCCATGTGTCTTTGTCTCATGTGTCCCTGTCTCATGTGTCCCTCTCTCCACGTGTCCCTGTCTCATGTGTCCCTCTCTCCATGTGTCCCTGTCTCATGTATCCCTCTCTCCATGTGTCCCTCTCTCCATGTGTCTTTGTCTCATGTGTCCCTGTCTCATGTGTCCCTCTCTCCATGTGTCCCTGTCTCATGTATCCCTCTCTCCATGTGTCCCTCTCTCCATGTGTCTTTGTCTCATGTGTCCCTGTCTTATGTGTCCCTCTCTCCATGTGTCCCTGTCTCATGTGTCCCTCTCTCCATGCGTCCCTCTCTCCATGTGTCCCTGTCTCATGTATCCCTCTCTCCATGTGTCCCTCTCTCCATGTGTCTTTGTCTCATGTGTCCCTGTCTCATGTGTCCCTCTCTCCACGTGTCCATCTGTCTTACATCTTGAAAAAATCAAATGCTCTAACTTGATCTACAACATCTTCACATTTAAAACCTGATAGAATTTTCCTTTATTTGGAAGTCAGCCTTGTCCAGTGAAAGCTAAAATAACAATCTCCTCAATAAGTCTGGCCATAAGCACGCGCGCGCACATGGGCAGAAACAATACCTAATAGCCCGACAGCCAGATCTCACCTGCGTAGCTCTGGAAACGACATTCACCAAATCAGAGAGACCAGAAGATAGGTAGAAAACTATTCAGACTACCCCACCACATCCTCAAAAGCCAAAACACTTGACTACCTCAAAACACAATTAATTTATGGGTGTTCCCCCCACCACTCCTCACAAGGAGGCCCTTCAGCAGTGGCGTCACAAGAAACCTGTCACGTTACGGTAAAGGGAACCGCTCGTAGCAATCGATCACAAAAAAAAATGAAAGAATGCTTTATCAAAGTAGTCTGGCCTAGCCAAGACCCTTTACCTACCCAAAGACAATCTACAATCACAAAACATTATATGTAAAGCTCAAGCTTGCTAAAGTGGTAAAAGGTCGTTTTTAACAGTCGCTTAAATCCACCCACTCTACATCCGTTTAGTAAGGTTTACTGCGTGCATGTGAAACAAACAAAAACAACCAACCGAACCCCTAATCAAGCTACCCTGTCCGCTGATTGGTCTGCTTTATAAGAAAGAAGCTTGAGAGGAGGTTGCGAATTTGCAAGTGGGCCAGTCGTGCGTGGAGTGCTGCCGCCCTGATCTCGAGCGCATCAGGTAAGTTGTAATAATAAGTCTGCATAGAGCTAGCTTGAACTAGGTGCGCAGTAAAATGGTCTGATCAGTGGTAATGTGAGACATCCTAGTTTCCAATTAGCTATCAGTGTATACATGCGTTCATTCTCTCTTGGAGAAAGCTGCTAAAAGAACAAGAAGTTTGTGGTTTATTGGTTGTGTTGAATTATTGTTTATGTGCACAATCCAATAGATTTATAAACTGACTCAGTAATTCTTACCAAGTCTGTTCGACTAACTAATTGCATTTGGTATAATTTGCACCATTATGGACTCTGGAGTAAGTCTTGCATTTCCATGAGAAAGTTGTTTATTTCACTTCATTCCTTTCCATCACTCGCCTTTACAAACACGAGCGAGACATTAACAAGCTGAAAGAATTATAAGTGCAGCTAATTATTTTAAGGTTACTCATTTAGAAAATTCATCATTTCTTTTATTACTAGGTAGTGATACTGCATGCTGACTCTGTCTGCTCGTTGCACGAGTACGGTCAAGTTTGATGTGCAGTACACACGAATGTTGCGAGTGTTGTCAGCCCAGAATGTGCGGGGGGGGGGGAGGGGGATGGGGGGAGGGGAGGAGAGGGGTGGATACAATTTGGGTATTTTTAATTTACAGTATTAATCATCAACTCTTCTGCAGTGCTTCCTGCCTTTGTCCAATATCTGACAATTGTTTGCCTAAACTATTCACTCCCAAAAATATCCTTATCTGTCGCTATCAGAGATGCGGACCTTAGGATAAGCAACCTCACGCATACACACTTGTAGCCCTGCAGCTTGATCTGGGAGAGATACACAGCCTCTTATTTAGTCTCCATATCCCTTCTCTGATCCAACAGCTCTTTCTTGTTCTACTGGGAATAGGAGAGAGAAACAAATTACACAAAACTTGCTTGTTGTGCACATTTCTTTCTGGTCTGCTAGAAGCCTTATGGGTCAGCCAGTCAGTACTAAGTCTTCAGCTCAGCCTTTCGTGCATCGCTAGTGGTTACCTTCTGTTCACAGTTGTGTTGTACAAATTGACATTGTGGGTCAGAGTATAGTACGAAGTACTGTGCCGGTGGTGGGAGGAAGTAAGAGAGTGAGTATCTTTCATAAGTTGTAGGCATTGTGTGGTCAGATTTGTGTGCTCAATTTAATTTCTATAATCTTGTCATGTCTGCTACAAGGACTATTGGTAGTACAACATTATTAAGGAATTGCTGACTGTATCTTTATACTGGTTCTTCAATACTTCTCTGTCTTTCTCCTTTCTTTCCTCTTGTCTGCTTTCCTCTGTATGAAGAGTGTGTACCTCAGGGTTGTCTATCACTCCTATGTTAATCTATGAATCATTACATCATTGTCTGTATATAATTAAACACTGGTTGGACGGTATCTGCAGTTTACCTATTTCTCAAGATTGCATATGTGCCTTCTTTCCATAATATGTGTGAAAATTTTATCTAAAAATAAATGAGTTGTTTCTAAACATGTAATTTTCCCACATTTGGTAAGGGGTAGATAAGAAGGAGAAACATTTCACCTCATGGCTACCAGGTCATCAGCTAGGAAAGCCTCACAATACTGCTAAGGTGCTGGAAGACTATGTGTGAATTCTCTCTGGTATAGGTTTTGTATTACACTCTCACTAAAGCTAGCGCGTGCTTATGCCTGTTGATGGTATGTTAGGATTTTAGTTGGGATGCTCTGGGCATGTGCAATAATGAGAGTGGTATTGTCCGTATGATTACGTTTAGCTTTGAGTCTCTGTGTGTGCTTTCTCTTCTGTTCCATAATTAACATCACTGGTGGGCGGCTGTATTCTGTTATTACACACACACACACACACACACACATACGTCTGCATATACACACACACTGTTTGTGTTTGTGTTTGTGATGTGTGTGATTTGTCAAACTAGCTCTCAGTGTTTTGTTACATTGCCATACCCAGCAACAGCTTGAATATACACACACACATACGTACAAGCAAGTTCTGTGGACTAGGAAGAGTAACTACACCTTACCAACACATCAAGTTTTGTTTGTTTGTTTATTTGTTTGTTTGTTTATATACACTTCAAGTTGCCAGTAGCTGGAGATGGTACATTTAGGAGACAGCGTCTGAAATACTTTATTCCGAAGGTTTCCTCCAATACTAATTTAAATATGAGCATTTTGACCTTATATAATTCTGGCTAATGTAAAAGTGAACCGGCTAAAGGATGCACTAAGGAAAACAGGGCTAAATCCTCTGCTAAAGGTCTACTGTTAGTATTGTTGTGGTGTGTTGGCTTCATTTCACTGTAGCTTCATGTGAGTCCTCTGAAGTTCTTGAAGGTTACCTAATGCAGCTATTGCACCGCTGTAAGCTGCCAGGCATAATTCCTCTGGAGGACTTGCACTCACTAAATGTGACCGTCTACAGGAAAACTGGGCACAACGCGGCGTGCATAAATATCGAGAAAAGATCGATCGATTTCTTAAAAATGTATTGTTTCAAGCCGACGGAAGGGAACGGTTAGGTCTATTATAGTGGGAACGACTTAAGCTACGACGATAAAACTTGGAGAGCTCAATATCTGGACGCCGACAACTCTGTAAGTGCAAAAAAAAAATTTTTCGAAGGGTGCCGCGTTGTGCCCGGTTTTCCTGTAGACGGTCACAAATATAAGCCAAGTACATATTTGTAGATAATATTTCTGTTCACCAAAGCAGCAACAACAAAAACCATGTTTACTGTTTGTATACAGATAGAGAGTATTTCATGAAGTATGTTTACTGTATTTAAATAAACAATATATATTTATTTATGTAAGTTGTTGTGGATGTCTTGGTGGTACTAGAGTCTATGGCAATACTGTCCCAGCTGGCAATAGTGCAACCATCTGTTGTAAGGGAACTTGCATAAACAAAACCAATGCACTTCTTCATGTTGCTACTAGTGACACTAATATGGTAGCTCATGTTTAGAATGAAGGTTAAATAATGTTTAGACAAAACAACTTTACTTTGCGCTCGTTCGTCCATTGAGGCTAAGCCAATGAAAGTACTAAACATGCACTTGTATTGAATGTACTGATGAAGTATGTACTAGACTGACTGACTCAAGTGACTGACCACTCAACATTCAAAGGTGACAAAAGATGTCCTTTTCCCATGATTGTCAAGACTTTGCCCACATGCACAACACGATACAGGAGGCGTGGCTGTATGTGGGTGTGGCCACAATAACAACATGATAATTTGACTAATAGTATGCTTGATAATACTGCTGTGAGAGTACGTGTGTGTTTTTGTTACCGTGGTAATGCAGGTGCGAACCAACTGTTAAGTGTGTGTCGATATGTCGTATGAAGAGGATCCAGAAGATGACTACGAGAAGGTGGACCATGGCCATATCAATGCCACACCCATCACCATATCCAGTGGTAAGAAGGCCATCAGTGGAAGGGTGGGGCCAGGACGCTGTGCATAAGGAGGGTGTGGCTAGTATTTGGCATATCTGTCATCCCTAACGTTATAGAGACCGTATTGCAGAATATGTTTGCGTGTACAGAAGAGTTTATGAAATTGTGCATAAAGTTTCATAGCCATGATACGATACCTTTTCCTCTGATACATACATGTATAGAATAATTATAATTCTAACTAATGTTTGGACTTCTTGCCGAAGTCCTCCTCAAGGGTTAAGTTTTGATTCAGAGGAAATAATTGTTAACATTGCAGCCGAGAAAGAAGGAATCATTTCATAACATATTTCACATACACGCGTGCGCACGCACACACACACATGCACACGCACACATGCACAGGATTGACATGTTACATTATTGTAACCCAAGTTGTTTTGTTAACTGATGTTTCCAGTGAGCATTTCCACATGTTCTGTAATAAGATACGCATTAGCTTGTGTTTGTGCAACTGACTGAACTGACTGATAGGAATGCTCCAGCAGACTGAAGCTCTGCTGCTACGGTAATCATATTCACGACTGGGTGGTGTATACAGCACGTGCTACTATATGCTACATATGTAGGTATAATTTCCAGTTGAAGTTGATTATGCAAACAGTTAGTTCAAGTGAGGGAGAGAGCTGTTGCTTGGACAGTACATCTGTACATGTGAAACCCAAAACAGCACGCACACACAGGCAGTGACTAGCTATGCTTTAATATTTCACATAACTGGAAATGTTGACATACTGTGGTTGGACTGATTGATTTAACAATCTCTCTCCTATCATTACTTGTCTATTATCATTTACTCTGATGTGCTCCTGGTTCAGTACTACAGACTACCAGACAAGGTTGAGTGAGAGCTAACAGACTAGAATAAACAACTGCAAGGTCTACTGGTAGTCATACACAACAGTGTTTCATCCAGACATTCTTGCAAGGGGGGGCAAAATAGAGTTTTGAAAATGTAAGGGGGGGCGGGCGGCACTGGTCACCATGGGAGTGAAATAGAATTATTGGAAGGCCTATGTCCTACATTAAAAAAACATAATCTTATCTAATGAGGTCTGCATATGTCAGATCCTGACAAGTTACTTCAGCTACTCATTTTCACCTCCACCGTCTAGCAATTTTCAGTCAACTGTGACATTCACTATTTAGATGCTTTTCACACACTATTCAACTCTGACTCTCACCTCCCCTTAGGTTTATCACACGTTGATTCACACTTACGGTTGCTGGCTGGCTATAAAAAGGCCAGCCCTCAGCTCACCGTAGCAGTTGTTGAGTTTTTATCTATACAGATTCTACAACTTCCAGAACCAGAACTCTAAGCACTCGTAGTCCCTGACAGCTTAAGATAGTCTCAAATGGATATTCGCTCTTTCTTCTGTGGTGCAAGCTCTTCAAAGTCACCTGGCCACTCAAGTAGCAGTGACACAGAAGATAAAATTGACAGCAATCAATCTGATACTGAGTTTTTGGAGCCAAGTCCTGCCAAGAAAAGATTAATTGTCCATGAGAAGCATGCAAAGGAAAGATTAACTACACATGAGAAAAGCAAGAAAATCACTGCAAGCAGTCGAAAATACAACAAAAAATGGGAAGAGAGCTTCAATTGGCTGATGTTTGATAAAAAATTTCCAAGGAGCTTTTTGTAAGGTTTGCAGGAAGAGAGGAATTTCTCTTCAAAGAACAGGAGGAACATGGATCTCAAAACCTTTCACGAACTGGAAGAAGGCAATAGAGAAGATGAAAATTCATGCAAAGAGTGATATTCACCTCCTATCATGTGAAGCAGAGATGGCTGCAGCTACAGCACTACAAGAAGGGTCAG
>WLWD01001722.1_pt1 | contig 55041 bp, 27 predicted proteins | sample 6712731 | NCBI WGS metagenome assembly WLWD01 (sample SAMN12718690, study PRJNA576275) | sponge metagenome | isolation source: marine sponge | host: Mycale hentscheli | place: New Zealand: South Island, Marlborough, Capsize Point | collected 2014-11-01 | reverse complement strand
AACATCCTTTAACTTACAGAATGCCCTGTTCATCTCCTCCGACCAGGTGATATGGAGTGGGGCTGTCAGGGAAGTGGAAGGAGTCAGATGGCAAGAGTAGCTGGCGAAATTTGGGACAAACTCTCGATAGTACCCAACTGAGCCCAAGAATGCCCTCATCTGACGTTTAGTTTTGGGCCTGTCATAGTCCCTCATAGCTCTAACCCTTGCTTCAGGAATACCAATCATGCCACTACCAATCTGATGTCCTAAATAGGACATTGTTTTCCTTCCAAATTCACACTTCCGTAATTTGACCTTCAATCCAGCCTCACACAACACACCCAACACCTCGCCCAAATCCCTTACATGGTCTTCCCAACTCCTACTGTAAACCACCACGTCATCAATATAGTTCTTACACACTCCCTCTACCGGTTTCAATACCTTCTCCACAACACACTGAAAAATAGCTAGCGCGTTTTTCAGGCCAAAAGGCATACGCCTAAACTTAAACTTTCCCAGGGGACAGCTAAAAGTAGTGAATTTGCTAGACCCCTTCTCCATCTTAATTTGGTGAAACCCTGCTGTCAAGTCGAGTTTAGACAAGACAGCACTCGGACCAACCTTGTCCATAATCTCCCGTAAGGACGGCAGCCAAAACCGCCTCAAAGGAGTAACCTTGTTTAGTTCACGGTAATCTACACAAAGTCGAATGGAGCCATCCTTCTTCCTAATTGGTACAATGGGACTACTCCACTCCTCCTCACTAGGTTCAATGATACCTGCATCCAACAACTTGGTGATTTCATTCTCAACACTCTCTCTCAACTGCACCGGAATATTTCTAGGGGGGATATTCACGACCTTTGCACCCTCCTCCAACACAATCTTACACTCCCCTGTCGTACATAGACCTGGCGTCTCACTGAAACAATTCTCACTCTGCTCCAATAATTCCTCAATGTCCTTCACACAATAGTCTTCACATTTCTCATCCCCTAACAACTTTTTATTCTCCCACTTCTCCATCTCTTCATCCTCCTCTGCTATAATACTAATCCCAGCCATGTACTTCGCACTTTCACCCACACTGTATCTCTTCAGATTATTAATGTGTGCTAATCTGATGTGTTCACTATTGTCTTTTTTCACCCTGTAGGTTACTCGCGACACCTTCTCACAAACCGTGTATGGACCTTCCCATGACGCAGATAGAGCTACATGTAGTCCGGGAATCCTCATCAGCACTTGGTCACCTACACTGAATTCACGGTCTGACTTGTGACGATTAAACGTCTCAGTTCTTTTACTCACAGCATCCGACTCATTAATACACGCCATGTCATGCAGGAGCATAAGCTTGTCCTGCAAGGCAACTACCCAATCACACACGTCCATGTCATTGTATATATCATCCACCCACCCAGAGTACACAAGGTCTAGGGGGCCAACCATGGCTCTGCCATACACGAGCTCATGGGGGGAAACCCCCGTAGAGCGATTTGGCACTTGCCAAATGGCAAAGAGTGCCATGGGCAGAAAGTCTGCCCAGGTGATTCCTTCCTCTATCGCCTTACTCAACATAGGCTTCAACGTGCCATGGAATCTCTCTAAGGCACCGTTGGTTTGGGGTCGGTACGGGGAGGACTGGATCTGATCACAGCCTAGAATTTCACACAACTTAGCCACAACCTTGCTCAGAAAAACCGTACCCCGGTCGGTCAGGATCTTCGCAGGAATACCCGTCCTAAAGATTATATTGCACATGGCTGATGCTACTGCCTCAGCAGTGACAGATCTTAAAGCCACCGCTTCTGGCCACCTTGAGGCTAAACAAATATACGTCAGCACATACTTCACCCCTCCTCTTGACTTGGGTAAAGGTCCAACCAAATCAAAGGCGACGAAATCGAAAGGCACAGATATCACTTGCCTCTCGACTAATTTAGCTTGCTTGTTGCCTGCCCGGTTGTGTCGTAAGCAGGTATCACACTGATTTACTTTGGCAACAATGTCTCTCCCCAAACCTGGCCATGTAAACCTCTTATTAATCAAACTCCTCATGGCCTTGACCCCGACATGCCCATTCTTATCATGAGCTAAAGTCAAAACATCTGCTCTCCTATTGGTGGGAAGGACCAATCGACTACACTTATCACCAACGTTGTCAATTACCTCATGAAACAACAAGTTTTCTCTCCAGACATACCCATTAAGCTGTTTACTCGCCAAATCCCGACATCCTTTCAATGTCTCATCACCCACAATCTCATTCCGAAGCACTTCCTTCTCATCCCTCACAGCCATACTCGGACTACCTAAGCACTCCAACACATCTTCCTCAACACTACCTCCACCCCTATCATTCCTATCACACTCCTCATCTTCATCCAACCTCACCCTTTCTTCCTCATGCACATTACACTCAGCCACCTCGGTGGAAGACTCAGATATATCAGTACCGTCCCCTCTCTCGGGACAACCAGACACTTCAGGTACCACAGCATCCCCAACCTCCCCAGCGGGTTCAGGAATGACGTCCATCACCCCCAGTTTAGAAGGAGAAGGTGGCACCTTACTAGTCTTAACCTGCTCCTTAGTGGCAGCTCCTGAGACTACCCTTGTAGAGGCAGCCCGAGTCACCACCGCGGAGACTGGTACAGGTGGAGGCGAAGCATCCTCCTTACCTGTCGACACCAAGTGACGGAGGGCTTCTCTGTCACACAATTTTTCGAGAGCTACTACTGCTTCACTCTCACTTTCAGGGGGAGCACTAAGGAACACAAAAGTTTTCCTATTCCCCTGGTCACTCACAGCAACAACCTGATCAAACTGTCTCCCTCTCAAATCAAAAGACACACGCGCCAGAGGGCGCCTAATAACAGACCCATCAGCCATCACTAAGCTCTTGTACTCACCAGTCATATGGGCTCGATCAACTAGATCAGTCGATTATGGACCTAGACTCTAGAAGACACTTTTCGGAGGGATACAGGGTTGTGCGGAAAAGGCCAACGACAACTGCCAAGGGAACATCCTTGGCGGAGTCGCAAGACAACGCTAGCCTTTCCATGTTATCCCTTAGTGTTTGGAATCTCGACACATGGTCCATTGCCCTTAATTCTCTCTCCCCCGTCCCGAACAACTTGTCTGTAACGGCGGAACGACTCAAACCCAGCTTCTTTACGAGTGCTCTCTTTAATTGCTCATACGAACACTCACTCTCACTCACCACACCCCTTACTGCCTTTCTTGCCTTTGGGGTCAACTTTCTCAATAAAATTCGTTTCCATTTTTTCACAGGCACCTCAAGATCCTTCAAATCGGCCTCTAACCCCATGATGTAGTGGTGAATCTCGTCCGAGTCCCTGTAAGACACAAGAGACTGGATTTCCCGGGACGCATTTTCATTAGACTTTGACGCAAACTGATTGTGCATGGACAAAGTCATAGTTTTTATCAATCGTTTAACATCCCGACTAGAAATATGCTCATTCATATCACACTCACTCTCTTCATCAGACAAATCATCCTCACCATCGCTAATCCCACTTTCCCTAGTAGACCGTGCTACACTAGCACGAGATACGGAACGCTCAGATGCTCTTGTGGACCTGGGGACAGACCTCCTATCTTCCCCCTCACGCCCACTCTCCCGCCTAACCACTGAGCTTCTGCGGCTGGGCCTCACACTATCTCCCTGGGGCTTAGCTCTCACTACACTAGAGTCCAGCCCCACTACAGTGCTATCACCTACGCTCTCATCAGCGTCACTCAAGTCACTCATAATTTCTTTGCTACCCTCAGACACAACAGTAGCACACGCAGTCTCTGGCAAATCCTCCTTTAGCTCCAACAAACGGGTGTCCTCACCTTTTGCTGAAGCTAGGCCTGAATCTGATTCTGTCTCCGAGTACGTGCCGTATTTGGATTCCTTACGGCACTGTCTCTTTCTTCTCTCTCTTGACTGTCCTTCCCTCCCTGACATCCACTCCCACCTGTTGAGGAGACTTCCAGGACACCTGAGAAAAGAAAAACAAATAAAACGCACAGCACGCAATGATAAAACACGCAATAAATGAATCTCACGTAAACGCACAAATTACGCACAATACGCAAAGAAATGATACACCAACTCAATTGGCCACGTGCGATGAGCACTAAACAGAACGCACAACAAAATGACACTTCGATACACACACACAAAAGTTTGAAGCCAATGTAGGTCGAAACTCGTGGAGGGACGTTGGCGGACTTCGGTCTGGGGGTTGTAGGTCCAGTGAAGCTCTCCGCGGTACCAACACGGCACAGAGGTATAGTAGGTTACGCACCAGCAACGATGTAGGAGAATCCGGATGAGTGTATAGGCTCAAAGGACTCGGTTGAGGGGTAACTCACGGTAGGTTCTTCCGACAACGCAGGGGAACGGGATCCAACTCGTATCTCGAGGGCTAGATCAAGACGAGCACCGCTGCCGCCAGTTGTGGGGGAATTTGTCGCTGCCACCAGAATCCAAGCGTCGCACAGGAAGGTTGAGAGGGGGGACGACCTCTGCCTCGCCGTGGCCCAATCACAGAAAATAAGGAGTAGACTAGTTAACTGTAATTTAAGGATTGCAAGACTAACAAAACCGGAAGTGCAGCCACGTTTTATAGTCCAATAACCTGGCCACACCCACACACAATTAATGATACACAGAACACCGTACAAACACTTAGCACACACTATTCTACAACACACACACCACAATGATATTCGTTCGCAATGACACACACACAAATGTCTCTGTTCTTTCACTCTTCTTTCTTCTCTTTCTTTTCTCTCTTCTTCTTTCTCTTGCCTGGCCCCACAGTAATGTTTGGTACAAGTGGACTCCGATGCATGCATGTAAATAAAAGCATGAAAAGCACATAAACCCCACCCAGACAACCCAGCTCCATCTTCTGTCTACTTCACACCAGTCACCCTGCGATGGGATTTGTAAAGTTTCACTGCAGCATCCACAGAAGTACAGGTATGGCCATTTCGATAAGCTGCTTCAAAGTCCCGGCATCTGGCAAAAAACCTTCCAATTGTATCATCACAAACCAGCGAAAGTGACTCGGGAACGATCTTCCTCAGCCTGACAATTGTCCCATTACAATGGCCTCGAGTGTGCTTCTTCGAATGGCACCACACTGATTCTATGGGGTTTAGTTCACAGTGGAACTTTGGAAGATACAGACACATGTGCCCACGATTCTGTACCACCTGCTGCAGTATCGTAGTGCGATCTTGGAAGTCCTGCAAACCACATAATGTGCTATAATTAAAATAAATTTTAATTCTAATATATCTCATATCAATGTTATTACTATCAGCAGTTGGCATTATTATTATTATTATTATTAATATTATTATTATTATTAATATTATTATTATTATTAATATTATTATTATTAATTAATATTATTACTATTAATTAATATTATTATTATTAATTAATATTATTATTAGACTTTTACCGGGAACTGTCCAAGCTTTTCCTTCAGCTTTGAAGCGTTCATCCCACTGATGTCTACTCCTCTCTCTTGGAGAACTGTCTTCAAACCCTTCTGGATGCCATCATCAGTAACCATTCGCTGCACTGTGCCATTCCACATGGTGTCACGCATAAATGGCTGTTTCCCACCATCTCGCACATTCATGGAGTGTACGTTTAGGGCATCGTCCGGTCTCTTCATGTGTGATGGAGCATTATCAAATATAAAGAGACCTTGGCAGTGAGGGTACTTCTGCTCGAACAAGGATATTGCCTTGTGAGTCTAAATAAATTATTTTGTCACAACAAGCTAGCAATTTTTAAAATTGTTTTAGTTTGACATTATTAAACTAATTTAGACAGCTAATATTGACTAATCATATTAGCTTTTTGTACAAACTGACAGCAATTCACTAATAAAAAAATGTTTAGACAGATTTTTTTTATTGCATTATTATCGAGCTGATATTGTATTCTTACTACAGTTTCCATACCTGAGAAATTAGCAGTGTATTTGTAAAGTACCCATCAGACTGGTGTTCCAAGAACAGGGTAGCCCTCTGGCCATCGTGTGAAAGCATTCCACCTACCTCCTCCACAAAATCGGATACCATGATGGCCTGACCAAGTGACTTCTGCTTCAGTACTTGTTGGGAGCCGTCAGTCCAATGAAAAGACTGATATGAGTTGGCATAGTAAGTCGACTCGTCATGGTATACCCTGATCACAGGTTTGATGGCCGGATTTGGAGATGGAGTGTTGTACAGCCACATCCTGCTCTCCAAAGACTCCAAATGCTGTAAGTAAGCTGTCCTGTCTGTTACCACATCTGCCCTCTCATGGCCATCAAAATACACCCCTTTGCTGTGTTGTTGATAGGAGAAACCAAGATCATGCAGCCAGAGAGAAACTGTGGATTTACAGACATCCACTCCATAAGAGCTCTTAACCCAGGATACCACATCCATCAAAGTGAGGTTAGGTTTCCCCTTCACATTGGCATTCTGATGGATAAATGACTGACACTCCCTGCGGAAGTTCTCATCAGAACTCAAGGTTATCCACTTGGGATGCCTGCCCCTAGCTGACTCAAGTTCATGCTCTAGTTGCTCATCCGTCACATCTTCCAGAGAAGAAAGGGAAGAAAAGAAATCAACAAAGATTTCTTGAGCCCACCTGCGGATTACTTGAGCACTAAACCCCATGCTTCCAGTATACTGACACCAGAACGTATTGCAGCACCAAACATCTGGAGAGCCATGGCCTTTTGAACAGCAAATGTTGTGTTACGTTCTACCAGAGATTGTAATGCATTCATACCTTCCTCAATAACATAAGGACTTTTCTTGAATATTGTATGCAATGCATTCTTATGCTGTGTTGGTGGAAGCGAGGGGGAACGTAGATTATGGGGTGTAGAAGAAAGTAGTGAAAGGGAGGGTGATAAACTAACTAGAGAGGCTGAAGGACTGGATGGTGGAGTCAACACATGCCTACCTCTTGGTGCCTTAGGAGTGTTTAGTTCCTTCAGCTTGTCTCCAGCCTGGAAATATGAAGCCCTCTTAGAGGTACTGGGCATATTAGTAATATCTAATAGCTCTGATTCAGTGCGTCGTAGCCGCTTGCTAGTAGTATTCCTCGTAGTCGAACCGGGAGAAGCCATATCGAGCACGCTGTAAAGGGGAATCCCCCAAGAAGCCATATCGTGCGCAATATAAAGGGGAATCCCACAGATTGAGCGGGTAAAGCGCCAGATCGGTTACAAGTAGCGCGTTGTAATGACAATTGATGACGAATTGCTGCAGAATGCGTGACGTCGAATAAAATGGCGACAAATGTATTAAGTTCTATGGCAAATGCGTGGTTCTCCATCTTCTATTGTTTATACTTTTTTTTTAGAAGCAGGAAACAGTATTAGGCAGGTAAAAGATAAGGTACAGGTGTTTATTTTGGGCCTATTGTGTTTCTGCATGTTAGTATTAAAAAAGTTTACTCTTTAAGTTGGACGCACTGTACTAGCTGTACAAATCCCAGCCAAACCCCCTTCCCATAAACTTAAAAAAATACTGACCCGTACACTCACCAGAATCGCTGTCAATTCTTGGTTTCTTCAAAGGTGGCTGCCCCTCAGGGCCCAACATAGACACTTGGGGCAAACCCAAGTAGCTTTCTTTCAGAACCACTCACTCTTTTCTGTGGGTTTGATCGGAACAAAAACGAGCGAATCCAAATGAAGATAATTAACTACGGGGCGCCGTTATGACGTCATCTATTTATCAATGACATCATTATAAGGGCGGTCTATACGATGCCCGTGGGCGGGGCGTGAAGTATACGTCCAGACGGGCTCAAAGTACATTTAATCGAAAAGTGCCTACATAGTACAGCAAATATGTGCAACGATTGTGCTTTTCACGATAAAAGCATGAAACTTCGTACAGTGCTAAAGCAATATATAAAAAAGATTTTTGGCTATAGGGGCATCGCAGATGTGTCCTGTAAGAAAAATGGCTACCGTTTTTCAAAATGGCCGATCAATAGTTATTGTCAATGCAATGCAGTATAGGAATATGATGGCACTGATTGTAAACTAATAATTGTGAAGGTAAATATGCTACAAAGTCATCATGAAATGGAATAGAAACTTAGTCAGTGCAATTGCCACCACAAAAGCAAAGTGATGTGCATGGTAGAGCAGCTTTCTTGCGCTTGCAGCGACCTCTGCAACTCTTCTTGCAGCTACATTTTATCAGCTCCCTACAGGCTTGTGCAGCTTCCGGCAATGTTGTCCAGTGTGCTTCCCAGCCATCATCAGTTTTCTTCCATCCCCATTCATTTGGTGATGGAAGTTCTGGGACCTTGATTACCATCTGGGACCAGCAGTAGCCAGCCTGGTAAGCAGCTCTCTTGATGTGCTGGGTTAGTGCAGCCTGTGTAGGTGGCAAACATTCCATTTCCCTCCCTTTCTGGGTGAATAGTTGTTTCCTAGCCTCATTTACACACTCCTGGCTACTGGAACGGTCATACATCAATATTACAAATCGCTCAAGTGGCCCAATCCATTCCTGGATGGTTTGTAGAGTTGGTCTAGCTGCCAAGGCAGAGAATGCTGGAGTCACCTCATTATATGTCTTCCAGGTGTCCCATGCAGTTTTCTTGCCTTTGCCTCCGAAGAAAGAAACCGTGTCGCATCCAGTGAAGGCATGAAACATTGGCAATGCTATGCACTTCTCAGGACCAAGTACTGCGGCTATTTCATGTGCTGCAAAAAACCGAAAATTTTTCCCGACACCAAAGGCAATCCACAATTCAGCAAGGTTAAGCCGTTGAGCTGATGTAACTGCTAAAACTACAACATCAGTGTCTACTGTGCGTATTGACACTTTGTTGTGTCCATCTCGCATAGCATCTTCCAGATGAAGGAACATGCGGGTGTCAGCCTCCTCATGGGTACATGGAGCTAGAGACGAGGTATCTTGCTGATTCTTACAAATCACATTGACATGATGTGTGGAGATAACCTGCTTGCTAGTATCGATGCTGACTGCCACTGTAGCCAAGTAGGAGAACAACTCAGATTTGTTGTCTGCAATTCGGAGAAATGCCGACCAATTTCCAGGTACTGCACTTGATGGTTCAACACGTCTCCTCACCCCCTTTCCCCTCTTGCTTCGAGCACCAGCCTTCAAGCTATCAGATATATACTCATCCCAGACAATGTCTAGTCTGGTCACATACTGAAGTTGTGATGTGATGTACGGCAAAAAAAATGTCAGTTGCGTAGTCCTGGAATGTTTTGGCAGTACGAGGTGGCAGCATGTTGACAATTGCAGCAGCATCAAGAATGGCGCATGTAACTTCTCCAGTGGGACTATGAGGGACATTGACAGGTACAAGATCTTGAGGCATGTTAACAAGTCTGACTTTGTTCCTCCTCTCAAAACACCCATCTGAGAAAGTGATGGTGGACAAGGCTGGTTTTCATGCTGAAAGAACTCGCAAAGGTCACCATCACGAACTTGAGAGGCAATATATAGCCTGGAAAAGAGAGAACAATTGTTCTTCAAGCTTGAAATCTGCTGCTGTTTGCTTGAATTTCCCTTGACTGGAGGCCGACTGAACAAATGCAAGTTGTTGCGTTTGATCGTATCCGAAATTGGTGTTCTCTGGTTGACCAGTCTCTCATCCACATATGCCTCATATTGTTCAAGCCCAATTTGCTCAATCTGCTGCATAGTGTCTGCCACTGCTGCATCTGCAATGTTCCTGCTATCCAGCACAAGAAGATCATTGCTGTCCTCAGTGAATGGATTCCCCATATCTTCCATTGCCACACTCAGTGCTTTCACATCTCGTGCAAAAGCTGATTGAGTGTGCTTTTTCTGCTCGTGGTGACGGCAATCACTGTCCTGCTTCTCTGTCATCGAACTCTCAAACTCTCCAATCAAACGAGCCATCTCGGGACCTGACACCATCCAACGTCGTAGAGCTGATGGGTTTTCAGTCAGGCCTACAGCTCCACCATCTCCTTTCACTGATGCATTGTTCTGCTCATGAGCATGGTCAATTGCAATTGCAGAAAATGCATGTCTTGACTTCTTCACGGTGAAATTCCCCTTCATAAAGCTTGGTAGAGTGAATTCGTCCAGTTACATTAGTTCCTAGCTGTTTTAGCCTTGTGCTGTAGAGGTTCACCAGATCTTTGAGTTTGAAGACAGGTGCAATAACATCATCTGTGCAAACATCTTCAATGTATGACACCAGTTCAGCAAATGCTATACCATGGTTCACATCATCAGCATCAAAATCTTCACTTTTTTTCCTTTCAGAATCCCTTGTTCTGTTGTACAATGACACCAGACACTGTACATGATACTGGGCATCTTGCGCAATCAGGTCACCTGAGCTCAGTTTGGCAAGCAGTTGCTCGTCCTGTAGTTTGATGGCACATTGTCTCACCTTGATGTCTACTCCAAATGTTGATGCTTTGCTTAAGGACCTTCCAGCAGGTGCATGCTTACCACAAAAGAAACATGTCGCAATGGACGTACGTATATCTTCTGAACACCTACGACTAAATCTCATACAGCCTTCCACATCATCATCATCATCTACAGGTCTCTTTCTCTTTTCTGCTCGTCGCAGCTCGGTTTTATTGTACCGAAGTCTACACGAAGCATGCCACCTGGCCTTTTGCTTCTTTAGTGTAGCCTCAATGCCCTCACCGTCATCAAGCCGTGATAAGTTTAATGTCCTTGGCAAGCAACTTATGGCACTAAAACCCTTCAAAAGATATGCAATTGTTGAGTAGCCTGCCCCCTGTGTGCCACGACGGGACTCAGCTGGACATTGAAGAGTCTCTGTTGAATCTTCTTGGCACAGAAAGCATTTACTCCAGTCAGTTACCACAATTTGCGCTGAACCCTGTGACTTCAGAGGATCTACCACCTTATAGATCTTTGCCATTACCACTCTAAGAGAGGGTAAGTATGAAATAGCTATTGGGTTTACTTATTTGCTTACCTTCAAAGACACCTTTCTCTTGCTATATAGATAGCTACTCCATGCAGCTGGTACCATGAGGCAGAATCACATGACTATAGTCTCAGGAATGTTGATGTTCCTACTAATTATACTTCATGTACGTGATAATTATGCCTCATGTAGGTGAAAATTAAGTCTATGTCACAAGATTGTACCCCCTATTTACATGTGCAGAGCATTTTGTGCAGTGAAGTCTGTTTCAAGAAACAATACTGAAGGTTCACTCAATCGTTTGCGGCCATTTTGAAAAATGCGCTGCCATTTTTGTTGTGGATCAAATTAGTGATGCCCCTATAGCCAATAATGTTTTTAAAGGCATACTCTGACTGTGCACAAAATTTCATGCTTTTATCCCAAAAGGCACAATTCATCTAAATACTGCACATATTTGCTGTAACAGTCGTCCCGCAGTTCTTATCAAAGAACTCATTTCATTGGTTAATCAAATCATGTGACCAATTATAGCGCCGCGCGAGGGCTAGGGCTAGGGCTAAGGGTGACCAATCAGAAGAATTCTTTGATAAGAACTGCGGGATGGCTCAAAATATAGCCTCACCTCTCTTTGACATTTGTGACCTCTGTCCTTTCCGTCCGCGTGGATAGTGAAATCCATTTGCCAAGTAGGATAGCAGTGATGATAGCTACGATAGTGATCTTGCTTCAGTAATTGAGGACCCCCTAGAAGTTAGAAAGAAGAGTAACCCTTTAGTGTGGCTCAGACTGCCCATTTAAATGCTTTATTCAGGGCTGGAATGACCAGTGCTTCTGCGAAGCATAGGCCTGTGTTGCAAAGAGCTGCTGATGATACTGGATTAACTGTACAGCAAGTAGTACATGAACTGTAAGGTTGAATCTTCAAACTCCAGCAACACTTTTCAATGTGCCTGCCACTTTCAACAGATGACACTCACTAGAGAACACAACTGAATAGTATATTCATGACAATTATTTTAAAAGCAGTCTGATAATGATATTCATGAGAATGTTTAGCTGATAATAATGTGGATGGTTAAAAATCACAGAAACCTTGCTTTTGTTCCTTTACTCATTCCATACTCCAACCCCAATTATTAGTATCTACAAGTGTGTCTGTCATGTTATTGGAGGTAGTGAAGGCAAAAGAAAACTTGAAAAGGAAAGTTGTAACACAAATAAAGATTTAACCAAAAATAAATTATGTTTTCAAAATGTGCAGAATATACTTTAGTAATGTTACTAAGTCTATAGTGCATCAGTTAAGTTGCGGGAGACGACTGAATGAAATGTGCACGACACAGAGAGAAAAACATCGTTGAATAATAATGACCATGTAGATAAATAAAGAAAAATTCTAGTGGTGAGGTATCTTGTGAGACTGCTGCTTCAATGGCCGACTCTCCAGCAAAGAATGCAGACTGATATTCTGAGCCATTAGTCTTGCATGGACCTCAGACAGTCGATGATCAGTACCAGCAACACAGAGAACACCTACACAAACACACAAACACAGTAAATAACAAATCCAATTAGGCCTGTCTACAAATGATAGGTCATGAAGCATTTCCTCACTATCTCATGTCTCACCTTCTTGCCTATCTGAGAGATATCTTGCATAAATGAAGAACAAGCAGTCGACATCGTCTTCCTCTTCCAGCGTGCCAAGGTCCTTCTCTCCATTCCACTGTTTGCGAGCGACATGCAAGATTTGAACAGCCTTCAAGTACTGGTGCTGGCTGAGGGAGTCTTCCAGGGAACTCACTGCCTCAGACAGAGTGGACAGCTGCTTCACCTCGTAATAGGGAGGCACATCCAGTGGAGGGGAGGAGCTACGACTTAATGACTGAACAGCATCGCTACAACCTTGTATCATCTTACAGTACATATGAATAGCCACCCTGGGCTGCATCTTTTGACTGAGTTTGGTCACATGTGCCTGCCATGTCCTTCACCTAAATATATTAACATAATAGAAACAGCTCAATACTTCTACTGTACATATTTCAAATGGCAAAGTACTACTTCAAATTTCTCATGACCAGATTAGCTGAAAGGGGAATGCCACATGAAACTATATTTTTCCACCTAATAACATGCAGTAGTTTTGTTGTATGTAAATGAACTTTCCTTTCATGTCAATGTTTGTATGTATATTGTAGCCAGTGAAAAGCACATTTATTATAGTAGCTTGCAAAATAGAGTAAAATAACTTGCTTGAACCTTTTTTTATAACTTGCTCCAGATTGTCGAGCAAACTCCCATAACATCATGATTACTTTGAAAAGGTACTTTCTTCTGTGTGACATTATTATCAGAATGTTCTAAAGAGACTATAAACTCTCACCTCATCAATGTTAAATCAATAAACTCAAATTTGGGGGAACTTCAGTTCTTGTCACTTTGAGGATGTTTCTACACACTAAATCATGAATACAAGTACATGTAAATGATTAGAAAAGAGTAGAATGAAACACACACACACATACACAGCTAAAAATGTGATGAAACTTCTATGTTAAAAAAAGTAGTGCTTAGAACCAGACATTGAAAGCGTTATTTTGATATGATTGAGACTCACCTTTCTTGAGGCTCTTCAGATGTGTGTCAACTCTGGTCTTCTTCATGTTCCTCCCTTTAAAATCCTTAAACCTTCCCTCCACTATTAAACCTGCCCTTCACTATTACTTTCACTTCTCCCTTAGTCTCCAGTAGATCTCCAACATCACGCCAATGACAACTGATGTCATCTCTCAGTCCGAGAGTTTGAGGCCGGCCATCTCTATCTGTCCACTTCAGTAAGATCAAGTTTTTCAATGTAAAAGCAGGAGCTGAAAGCAATAAAATAAAATAATAAGTCAGTCATTATTGTGACAAGTAACTGTTGACTTCTTGTTAAGTTCTGAAATATGCCAGATTGTACACTCTGTATAGCTACTGTGCACTTATTTATTAAACAATTGTAAATTTACAATAAATGATGGTACAAGAACTTACTTGATACAGCAGTAGAAGTGCTGGCAACAGATAGTGAAGAAGTTGAAGGTGTGCTTGTTTCTGTAATTGTACATGCAATAATTATAACATCTGCAAACATCTACTTGCTACTTTACCTTCAGCGAACCAAAGTTTTGCAGATCCTGAAAGTAGCACTTTGCTGGGGTTGTTCTTACTGCAGCGCATAGAGCAATATTTTTCATAAGTTTTCACTTCATGTAGTTGAGAGCAGTTGTCATAAGAACATCTCAAACTGAAACAAGTGCCTACTTTCTCGCAGTCATAGTGGAGCTTCTTTAGTGAGAATTGAATACAGTTTTCCAATGTTTTTCGAATTTTACAGCATGTAACTAGGTGTGTTACCTCTTGGAGCACACAACTCAGACGAGATTGCTGAAGTCGAGTAATTCTCCAACACAACACCAACTTCTGTATAAGAATGATGGCCCTTGAGGCAGATTTGGTCAACATCTTCTGAGGAATTCACCAGCAAAGATACTTGATCTTGGTATATGTGGTCTTCTGACAAGTCAAATGTTAGCTCCTGGATAACTTCTGGATTCAGAAGATAAGTGATCATCATACCAAACAGACCTTTAGGACAGTGACCAAGCTGAAATGTAATGGCCAGAGGAACAATATCTGTACTTACTGCATCTGATGAAGACATTGGAACATGATTCAAAACTGATGGAATAAAATATTTGTGCACTCCCATCTTGTCTGTGAATGAAACCGCTATACGGAGATGAAGTAGGAACAATAGAAACTGTTCAGACGTGATCTGGTCTTTTTCATTCAGTACATCTTCAAAAGCTGAGAATTCTAGTTACCCCTCTCACAAAAACTTTTTTGTTGATCTTTGGGTAAGTTTGGATTGAGTAGAAAGGTATTAAGTATAAGTTTAGTGATTTTGTCAAAGAGAATTTGGGGGTCTATAATTATGATATTTGAAATGCCTTCAGTATCATAATGTTGGATAATGCCTACCCTAAACTGTAGAAAATTTAATAAATACCCAATTTCATTTTCTTCAACGAAAAACTTGGCTGCTAACTTCTTGAAATCATCCATGGACAAAATAGCCTCCTTTATGTGTTGCAGTTCAAGACATAGTAAGAGGTAGCTATAAGGATATTTAACCGAAAATTCACTCTTGCCATGAATATAGTTATGTATACTAGTGCGAAGATTCAGAAATTGTTCATCTCCTTCACTAGTATTATCTATCTCGTACATTACTTTGTTCAGATGTGCATCAGCATAAGAAATTATAGGAAAAAAATTTAAATCGTGAATCATACCATCTAATTCTTTGTTAATGTTGTCAAGAACAGAGTCAGCTCCAGAACCAAGCTCCAGAACCAAGCTCATCAATGTGCGTGCCAACAATAAATACTACAGGCTTATGACACACTGAGGTACCATCTACTTCATACACTCCTTCTTCAGTTGTTTGTATAGCAGACACACTGGTTAAAAATTGAATCAGAGCATCCATTGTAGAAATAGAAGATGTGTACTTGTTGCTAATTTCTCCAGTGGCTAATCTGTACTGGATGGTGTTCTTTGCGTGAATGTCAATGTCTGTTCTCAAGACAAAGATGAAAACAGAGGGACCAAAGATAAGGAGGGAAAGGCTCTCTTGAAATTCCACCTGTCCACCAGTGTCCCTGATGTAAAGAGAACATCTGGTTTGCAAATCAACGATATTTTTTATGTTGTGTGTGCCAAGCACTTCTTTCACATGACACTCAAAGTCAGACACAAGCTCAGATGAAGCACCTACATAATTCTGCAAGAAATCATCTACATCTTATCTTGAACTGTGTGAAGCAACCAGCTTGCAACTATCCAGCTGGGAGACTATGGACTCATCAAAATCAGTTACTGTCCACGTGTTGTCGTCACAGGTGTAACATGAAGTGTGAGTGGAGGAGGGACCAACTTCCACGGTTATTATTCTCTCACACATGTCACTGGAGGAGTACCGCTCACGTAGTGGCTTCTTCAGTAGACGATCTAACAGTGTCGTTTTTCCAGATTCAGGAAGTCCTTCCAGTATAATGTGGGCGATTTTTCGTTTGATGCTTTGTTTGTCCACTACTGCCCACACGATGTCACTTGAAAAATTATCCTTATCATGGGGTTTAGGATCTGATTGTAATATAGCACACACACACACACAAAATAAATAAATAAAACCCAAATTAGAGTAACTGTTAGCTAATAACAGACCGCAAAGCTTTTATGATTGCTGAGTGGAATTTTGCTGGTGATGATATCAACATTGACCTATAAGTGTAAGAAATTATGTCCTCATATTTGTCTGTGTGTCTGATACTGCAACAGTGTATCTTGAATAAGGCAGCTTATTATTTAAGAAGTCATTGGAAAAGATTAAGTAAGTTCACTACTGGATTAAAAGAACTGCTTGTTAGAAATTCAATGGAATAGTGTATACTTAGCACCTGTCATAGAACAATTATTAGGTCACATCCTGCTTTATTTTCTGTAACAAATCTAGTTTCTTTGTAAGGAGGCTTTGTGTTGCCTTCCTTTGTTCCTTTGTTATGTGAGGAGGTCCTGCATTGCCTTCCCTTATAAGTGTTGTATCTTGTCAGTTGTTCCCTGTCAGATTGAGACAACAGCATTCTTTATCAGCACTTGAAAATTTTCACAGTAACAACACACATCAGTACAATAGGGAGTCATGGACTTGATATGAAGTAAAACATATGGGCAATACTTACAAAAACATGATACTTGACTTGTTTGCCAGCTGAATTGCATGTTTTTGTACATTTCTGATGAACAATTTCGTAACCTTTACTAGCAGAATGGTAAAGATTTAAAGATACACTGATTTTCACGCTCCAGTACTTATACATTACTCTTGCATTTTCGCTTCACTTACTCTTCAAGGATTTCTAATTCTAAAAAATAAAATACTGATGCATTCATTTCAATTTATTTTTATTACATGAAGTACTACATCACAGCAATGCATTAACAAAAAAAATTAGAACATAATATTGGATAAATCTGATTTTTTTAAATTGGAGAAGTGCCAACTGATCAATCAGCATAATATGGCACTAGTACCAGTGAATGGGTTAAGAGGAGAAGGCTTTAGATGGCAAGATTCCATATTTAGTTGCCTCAATTTTCAATGTAAATTCTTCATTATATTTCACTGATGTCATAAAACAACAACACAAAACACTGATTTTCACACCATAGTACTCATACATTACTCTTTTTTAGTTTCAATTACTCTTCAAGCATGACTAAAAACCTAAAAACCTAGTAGTACTGGCTCATACCATTAGTGTCCCTACTAAGATGAGCACTATTGAGAACACTACTGGTTATTAGAAAGAAAGGTAATACTTGTGTGTGATTGAATAGATCAAAATAATTAACAGAGATGCTACATAACCCAAACTTGGTTTGTAGTCCTAGTAACATTTCACACTTAAACCTAATTGAAGCCACATGTGCTTCAATATTAGCTAATAAAATAGAAGTCTCATAAGATTGTATTTCTGGGTTTTTTGTTGAGAATTTTTTATAAGTGAACTTGACTTCAAGATAAAAGTCAGACTAACCTTGCTGGGGTATCTGCTGCAGGCCTTGACCACTTCCTGGACCAGCCAGGGAACCAGCAGTACCTGACTCTCTTCTAGTGCCTGCTTCCCAAGTGGTTACCTTGTAAAATAGATTAGCTTCTGCAGCCTCTCTAACCGGGACAAACGTTATGGAGTAGTCATCATTCCTGAGTCTACCCACTGAACCTCTCATAATACTGCTCCCAGGGGTTCTTCCAGCTACATTGGAGGCCATTCCTGTGTCGCTGCTGCTTCCACCCACTCCTCCTCCAGCTCCACTGACTTCACCCATCATACCTTCTTGGGATGGGTCTACACTGATGGGCTGCTGACTGCCACTATCTAAAATGAATACAACATAACGTGTACTTAATTTGGATGACTTGGTATGAAATATCACTTAACACTTCATAAGCATAAGATGTGTATAATGTCAAGCAAAAAGTGTACCTTTGCACATATACAAATCATCAGCAATATATTTAAACTTCTCACAAAAGTCAGATTCATTGAAACATAATCCACATGCACAGATAGAACTCACAGCTACAAAAAGAAAATAGTTACACAGCAAAAAATAGCAACTCCCAGGCCAACTCTGGATAACCAAGCACCCCGCCAAGTTTTCATTTTATTACCTAATATATTATTTTCTTTTTTCATTCAGCTACAGAATTTATTGTCAGTCCATCACTGTTTGTCCAAAGTTATGTTTTATTGGGCAAGTGAAGTGAGACTCACTAACGGGTCTCAATTTGAGATCTTGGTATATATATGGTAAAGTTCAAGAGGTCAATGCGTGTCCACCCCCTGAGGTACTCCAAAACGTAAACATTAGCGCGGGCGCAAGAAATTCAGGTGAAAAGATTTTGAAGTAATGTTATGAAAAGAAAATAACAGCAAAGTGCTACGGAGACAGAATGGGAGAGACGTTCGCAGTTAGGTCTTCCAAAGTTAGCCGAGCTCATTTATTCTTTTAGCAGTGGTGGTAAGCTAACTTCGTCAGTGTGCTGTTCATCATAGCGCCTTATGTAACAGATTTGTTCTTACTTATCCGAAGTCCAATAGTCTAGACACTAAGAGAATACAACGTAATGCTATATCTACTAGAGCTCTGATGCAATAGACCATTTTGAACGAAGCTTACCTTGTAAAGGCTACTAGCTTAAACGAAAACCGTTAGTTTATCGATCATTACCCATATCATCCTTGGAAATTTGATTGCTTACCCCTTGAAAATCCATTGTCCAATAGTCAAGTTACGAAGAGAATACAATGCTGGTTTTGTGCTGGTATATCCAGTGAACAAGCATGTATAAAAGTGTTGTGTGTTGCTAAAAGAATAGCAATAAACTAAACAAAAATATTTTTATGTAACAAAAAGTATTAGCTGCTAGCATTCATTATTCATATTTCAGTTCACCAGCTCACTTGCCATTTGTGCTGAAGTACATCACTAGTTATTGTACAATTCTATCAAGATGTTCTTATGCCCATTGTAAGTTATTTATAGTTTACTGTTTGATCTGTTTGTTCAGCCTCTGTAGGTTTAACTTTTTAACTCCTTATTAAAATAGTGGTCTGATCCTTTGAAATTTCATTTTAACTCATAAGTGAATTTCTGTAGTAACTGTCATTGTGCATACAGAATACAGTGCATTATGTTGGAAACTCCGACAAGATACACACAAGCCACCTTCTGAAAAGTGATGAGCAAGGATAAAGCTTTTTTTTAAACATGCAACAAAATCAGAAATGAGGTACGTAGAAAAAGTACGAGGGATAGCAGTTCATTTAAGCAGGGCTGCTGATAAGTGCTCAAACTTTGTCTGAATGATGTCCTTTCAATCTTAATTTTAAAAGGACATTTACTATTGTGGTTGCACATGCATTTTGTAGTGGGAGTATTCTCAAAAAGTAGTGCAAGGTACCATTATCTTAATTGTACTATAAAATATTGTATGTTTTATGCAGAAGAATAGAATTATTTTTAATGAAAAGTACACAGAATGTTTTTGGGTATGATACATTTTATTTTGTTTGAATGACTATATCCAAATGTTTAGTTGTGAAAATTAATTACATTTAGTCAGCTAAAAATTGTCCCATTTGTAATTGATCAGCTTCTCTTGTGTGCTATCAGACTCTGATACTGATTCCTTGCTCTTTGAAGGAGGTTTGCGGTGACCACCAACACCAATTCTTTGTTACTCCTTCCTCCATAAGTGAATGGCTTTTTCAGAATCTCAGTTGTGAAGTGCAGGTCCATTAAAAGAAATTCTCATAAGATCATCTAGACAATTTTCACCAAGAGAGCAGCATTTTTCTGATTTCATGAGCTTTAAAGTAGAAAGCATGTGCTCAACATGACCGTTTGCCAAAGGTAGACCGAAAAGAACCTCAATCAGTCCTAATACATGGGATCATTTACCAATTTATCATTTCCCATTGATTTTATTGCTGAATTACAATGGTGCGCCCCCACCACCCCTCCCCCAAAATGAATCACACAATTATGTTTAGTGAAGTTTGCAGTTAAGTTCATGAAAAAGACAAAAAAATTAAGGAACAGAAATTGAATTATTACAAAAAAAATTACAAAGCATTTCCATGATCATTGAGGACGATAATGTCTTCCAGACAGTGCTCATGTACCCATCTACCACATGCACACTCTAGCTATTCGTTTCCACCATTGCAGTAGGCTTCATATCAGAATGGACATTCACAATCTCCTGCATCAAGGTTCTGGATCTTCTTGTGATGAAAATATTGCCTTATTGCCTCAATATGGTAAGAAGTGCTAGGCAAAAATGCCACCAAAGGTGATATCACACTAAAGATACTGTCTGAATAAGGACAAGCAGTCAACAAGATAATCTACAAATTTGTCTTTATTTGAACAGCTTAAATAGGGGACTGGACCTAGTTTTTGTTCAATACTGAACTCTTCCAAAAAGCCTGTCTCTTAGCAAGGTTTCAGTCAGCATCATAAATTGATGATTCTGTAGAAAATTAAGTATAGCATTTTCCATTTGAACATTTGTCCATATCTTCCTCTTAAGGCCTTGCTTTAGAAGAAACAATAGAGTATAAACAGGAGTATGTCGCTGTGGTGGACTTCTTTAGCCTTTTTGGAGGCGTACACTTGACCCATTAAAAAAAATATTACCAGCTGAACCTTAATCAACTTACCTGTAAATCACTACTTTGTAAGCTATGTCCATTGATAATAGGCTGGAAATTGGCGATAATATATACCGGTTGATAATTGGTGGCGGCTTACACTAGAGAGAGTACAATTCAGTTGCAGGACAGAGGGGATCAGTGATAAATCCAGGACTGTCCCAAAGCTTCCCGAACAGTTGGCAATTTTGGGAGTGTTCACTTGTCACCTTTATTCCTGAATTAACTATAGCAGTCTTGCAAAAGCAGCAATTTCTGGTTCATTTTGTAAATTTTAATAAACTTAGACATTCCTATGCCCTGTTAGGAATGACTCAGTGCTTATGGGTATAATAATTATCTTTCAATTCAGTGAAATGTGATCTCAAAGTCCTACTTGACTTTTGATATCAAAATCTCTACATACACTCTGTACTAAGACAAAATTCTAATAAATCTGTGATGCACTCAGGAAATAAGTATGGCTCTCTTGGTCCAGGGCTGGCCTGGACAAATCCTAAGACTTCTTAGGACTTAGCTATCTCATTATAATGATATCTCAAGAATCCCAAGACTTGGCTATTTTCACTATTACCAAACTACCAAATTATCTCAACACTTGCCTCCAAATTGGGCTCCAGTCCCTTGTCCAGCACCTGCTGCTGCCGTGTCACCAGTTCCCCTATTGTTGCTACCAGTACCACCAGGAGAAGGTCCCATGGACAGGAGTTGCTGAATCTCTTTTTGCTTCTCTGAGTATTTCTCTGAATTAGAAGTACCTGCTGGAAGAGTGGAAACAGGTTTGGTTGGTGTAGTTTCTGACACGAATGATGAGCTTTGGCTGCTCACTATATATATATAAGTATATATAATATTATACACACATGCATACACACATGCGAACATAAATATATACATCATCAATGTTTCATACAGGATTTCTTTAGGGGGGAGGGATTTCAAGTGTAAAAATTGAGTTACTTTTTTTTTGTTTGTTTGCAAAAATAACTAATTAAACAAAGAGAAGCGCATGGCCAAAGTGGACTATTTCTTAAAAGGGCATACCCATAGCCAGGGGGTTTGAGGGGCTTGGTCGAACCCCACTTCAGAGTGACCGGAAGTAAATATTTTAGCCACACCCCACATATAACTTCTGGAATATCATCATCTGTTCGATCGCGCTGAATCTGCGATGGAATTCTCTGCTGTTTCCATCGATGTACTTCATACTCTGTGTATGGATGGCCTAGTCTGAGTTCAAGTCACCTAATAAACATTCAACTCCTTGGATACAACATTTCACTCTCACAACAGCATGAGTAAAGCTTGCTATGTTACATCTATTCATTATAAAGTGTAACGTAATACACTTATTAATTAGTAAGAGTAATAGCATGGGTAAGCGTGCTATTCAATATTAATAGCACAAGCAACGGAATTTTTTCAACAGATTAGAAAGGGAGCCATCGGGAAGTATCTGAGAAAGTTAAACCTGAAAAACACAGATAGTGAGTGCACTATATAGTGTAGCTACACTGCAAATGATTTTTAAAAAAGTGGCCTACTATTATCGAGTGGGATCAGTAGCGTTCGCAAAGCTATTGTAATAGCACTCTGATTTGCCCCGTGCTATTTTACGTGTTGTTCATGCTATTAATCCTGAATAGCACGGTTACCCGTGCTATCACATGCTAAATGTAGGCCAGCTTTATAAAAACTGCACGAGACTACTGTAGGCTAAAAATCATTTACAGTGTGGCTACACTGTATAGTGCAATCACTATCTCTGTACTTCAGGATAAACTTTCTCTTGAACTTTGCTTTTAATCGAAGGTTCCTCCTAATCTGTTAAAAAAATTCCGTCTAATGGGGGTATAGCTTCTGCACTTAAGAATGACATTGTCTCCAACTAGAAACTACAACTGTACATTTCCAAGGCTAGAGCTGCATGCTTGATGCTTGCGCACTTACCCTTACTATTTCACTTAAGCTACCGTGGCATTTCACTTTGTCCCGTACTATTTCACTTAGTTATAGAGATTTTTCCAATACATTTTGAACAGGCAGTTTACACGCCGTACTATTAAATAACTTGTAGTACGAGAAAGGCGTATTAATGTTGCACTGTTTATATACAGCTCACTATAGTGGTTAGTAGCCTCGTTACTCGAGATTAATACTGCTTTTCTCTCGAATATCAACAATGTTTAATGAACTCATAGTTATGAAGTAGAATACATGGAACAAATTATAAGCTTTAGTGCACTTATCTTTTGTTTTTGTTTTTAATAATATTGTAGAAGAATTAATGAGAAACAAAAGTAGGTGTGGCTTTTTGCATCTTCAAAATCCGAACCCCCCAATGCGAGGTCCTAGAAGAACTGAATGTTCTGCATTCTTCAGTGGAATTGTTTTTAGACATTCAACTAATGATATCGTGCTTTCAATTTGGTATAGCTACAGCTGAGAATTTAAAATATAGATTACGATGTTGATAAAAGAATTTGCCAGGATTTGAAATGGATCATGTGTGCCCATAGAAACTGTATAAAATGCTAATCAAAGGCATGTAATATAAATTACATTTATATGTTGTCACAAGCTGGTTATCTACCTACCCAGAGCTGCATAAGGTAAGATACCCCAGGGAATAAATACTCTAGGTTACTGGATATTTTCTAATGCAAAAAAATAATAAAAGTAATACCAATACTTTGCAGTCATTCAACAAAAATATGTTATAATCCCTTTAGCTGGCTGAAAAAGTAACTTGAATTGCTTGTTTGAAGCTAAACTAGTGCCTCTCAAAAATTACATTATAGCATCTTCAATTAAAATGTGTATTGGTTGTGTTCCAGTCCCTTTTGCTAGAGAGCAAACTGGTTCTGATACAAAAACAGAAATTGAATCTTCTATGTAGTGTAATAGTAAATGCAATAAACATTATAATGAAACTCGTCAAATTACAATGGCGAAGAGTTGGAAGTTTGCTGCCACATTGTAGCTACCCTAGACTCAGTAAAGTTAACTCTTTCAATGCTGTAACCGCATATAATTAGGCGAAAACAGGCCCGCATTCTCCGAATTAAAAAAAATTGATTCTAGATTATTACATTTTTTTTTTATACGTAATGCAGGATTTGTACTTTCTTTTAAAAAATATTGAACCCGTACGGGCACGTATGTATTTTTTAATTGTCTGAAAAAAAAGATCGAGAACTTCTTTGACCAAGATTTTCTGGGGCTCTGAGCACACACATGTTTTGTTGCCTATGGACTTCAAAACACTCAGAATAGAAAGCATGAAGCCTATAGAAAGTCCCACAGCATTTTGGAAGAAAATGGATAAAGTTTTTTCTAGGGTAATCGATTAGTCAGCTAGTTCCTCGGAGTCTCCTTAAAACCTGCGAGATAGACTGGTTCCGGTTCGTTTTCATGCTTTTAGAAGCTTATTTGCTTATTATGAGGCTATAGCTACCTACTTTATATGCCTGGCTGTTTTTTGTTGTTGTTGTTTTTTATGGTTGCGTTGCAGAAGAAATTCAAACATCAAATTTGAATTCTAAAGACGCCCTAAGTGTTAAAGAAAATCAGTGTCGAAAAGGTTAATACTCCAAGTAATGTTCACAGATTGGCTGAACTGCATGTACCATAGGCCAGGGATGATAATTTTCACAACGAGAATAAGGCTTTTTTAACCACAAGGACTGCATAAACATTTTTCCAAATCAGTAAACATTCGGAAGAAAAATAAACCTCTGCCATTCTTAAAAATATAGCTATCTGGAACTACGCATGCACCCATTTATGCAGAGCTCCAATATCAAAAATATTGATACCATGTAATGTGGAAATACTCAAGAAGATACCCAACACATGTATAATGAATGAGTATTTGTCATTCATAGGTTGGTAAATTCAAAGATTAAGTAGAAGTGTGGGCAGTGTAATTATAACTTTAATAACGCATTGGTAGTGATAGAACAAGTGTGCTACTTGTGAAAAATAATATTGCTGGTCAGGTGAACAATAGCTAATAGGAATGGTCACCTCTAAATGGTTATAACTCACTTTTAACTTTTTGTGATATATTTATCAGTGGTTCCCCCCTTTCATCATGATTCAAAGGTTTCCTCCTCTTTGTAGATATACTAGACTCAGTTGAAGGAGTTTCTCAGATTGTAGTGAGACATCAACGGCTATCTACACTAATATACAAGACAATAATGTGTGATAGGGTCAGAATATATCCAATCCTAGACCTGCACAGTAATGAGCTTAGCGAAGACGCGCTCCAAAAAGACGAGATAGAATCGTTTTGAGTCGTTTTGAGTTGTTTTGGGGGGAGGTGGTGCTGCAAAATTGTGTTTGTGGGTGGGGCTTCTGATGAGACAGCTGTTAATTTTAATTTATTTGTTCAATAAATGTCAGGTCCGCTATTGTATCTTCTCTGAACAGCCCAATTGTGATTCTATCGCCTACGAGGTTGTAGTCTCGCATGCCAGACCCTTTACCATTGATCCGCTTCCATATACGTGGGCATGAAGCAGGCCCGTAGCCAGAGGTTCGCATTGGGGGGTTCGGATTTTAAGACGCAAAAAGCCACACTTTTGTTTCCTCATTAATTCTTCTACAATACTAAAAAAACAAAAGATAAGTGCACTAAAGCTTATAATTTGTTATTCTACTTCAAATTATAATTCATTAAACAATGTTGATATTCGAGAGAAAAGCGGTATTATTCTCATGTAACCAGGCTTCTATCCATTACGGTGAGCTGTATATAAACAGAGCAACATTAATATGCCGTATTCGTACTACAAAGTTATTTAATAGTACGGCGTGCAAACTGTCTGTTCGAAATGCATTGGAAAAATTGCTATAACTAAGTGAAATAGCACGGAACAAAGTGAAAAGACACCGTAGCTTAAGTAAGAGTAAGTGGCAGCCAGTTTCTTTTTAATCATTTGCTGTGTAGCTACACTAGATAGTGGACTTACTATATGTATATTTGAGGTTTAACTTTCTCAGACACTTCCAAAGGCTCGAAGACTCCCTTTCTAATCTGTTGAAAAAAAAATCCGTTGCTTGTGCTTAATATCGAATCGCACGCTTACCGGGGCTATTATTCTTACTAAAGGTGTTACGTACACTTTATAAAGAATGTAACGTAGCAAGCATGCTGATATGAGAGCGAATGTTTTTATCCATGGAGCTGAATGTTTATTAGGTCACTTAGACTCAGACTAGGCCAGAAACAGCAGAAAATTCAAGCGCAGGTTCAGCACGATTGAACAGACGATGATATTCCAGAAGTTATATGTGGGGTGTGGCTAAAATATTTGCTTCCGGTCACTCTAAAGGGGGGTTCGACCGAACCCCTCGAACCCACCCCTGGCTACGGGTATGTGAAGCACGCTCACACAAATGGGAAGGTAAAGGGGTCGCCAGACTAAGGGGTGGGAGCTAGATTCCAACCAAGTTTCAAAAGGGGACTGAGCTTTCCAAAATTTAAAAGGTGTCAAATATAGCTCGAGCAATGAAAAATGTAAATGTAAAAGCTGTCTTGTTCTTTGTGAACCATTGGTCTCAGGAATAACCTGACCATTCAAGTGATCTTTCCTTTTTTATTTAACACTAGACATGACTTGCCCCCCCCCCCCCACAAGTAGGTATAACTTAAATGTATTAATAATATTTAGGTGAAAGTAATACATAAACACTAGTAAGTAAAGATTAAAACAAAAAAAAATTATCTTTCAAAATGTGCAGAATATACTTCAATGCTATTAAAGTTTATGATGAATTGGTTCAGTTGTGGGAGACGACTGAATGAGAGCACAATAGAGAGAGGAGGGAAGAAAAAAAAAACATAGTTGAGTATCATGACCATGTAGATAAATAAAGAAAAATTCTAGTGGTGACGTATCTTGTGAGACTGCTGCTTCAATGGCTGACTCTCCAGCAAAGAATGCAGACTGATATTCTGAGCCATTAGTCTAGCATGAACCTCAGACAGTCGATGATCAGTACCAGCAACAGAGAACACCTACACAAATACACAAACACAGTAAAAAATAACAAATCCAATTAGCACCAAATGATAGGTCATGAAGCATTTCCTCACCATCTCATGTCTCACCTTCTTGCCTGTCTGAGAGATATCTTGCATAAATGAACAGTCGACATCGTCTTCCTCTTCCAGCGTGCCAAGCTCCTTCTCTCCCTTCCACTGCTTGCGAGCAACGCAAGCAAGATTTGAACAGCCTTCAAGTACTGGTGCTGGCTGAGGGAGTCTTACTGCCTCAGACAGACTAAACAGCTGCTTCACTTCGTAATACGGAGGCTTGTCCAGTGGAGGGGAGGAGCTACGACTTAATGACTGAACAGTGTCGCTACAACCTTGTATCACCTTATAGTACGTATGAATGGCCACCCTGGGCTGCATCTCCTGACTGAGTTTAATCACATGTGCCTGCCACATGTCCTCCACCTCAATATATTAACATAATAAAAACAGCTCAATACTTCTACTGTACATAATATTTCAAATGGCAAAGTACTACTTCAAATTTCTCATGACCAGATTAGCTGAAAAGGGAATGCCACATGAACTATATTTTTCCACCTAATAACATGCAGTAGTTTTGTTGTATGTAAATGAACTTTCCTTTCATGTCAATGTTTGTATGTATATTGTAGCCAGTGAAAAGCACATTTTTTTATAGTAGCTTGCAAAATAGAGTAAAATAGCTTGCTTGAACCCTTTTTTTCCAACTTGCTCCAGATTGTAGAGCAAATTCCCATAATATTTGAAAAGGTACTTTCTTTTATGTGACATTATTATCAGAATGTTCTCAAGAGACTACAAACTCTTACCTATCAATGTCAAATCGATAAACTCAAATTTGGGAGAACTTCAGTTTTTGTCACTTTGAGGATGTTTTTACACAGTAAATCATGAATACAAGTAAAAGATTAGAAAAGAGTAGAATGAAACACACACACACATACACAGCTAAAAATGTGATGAAACTTCTATGTTAAAAAAATAGTGCTTAGAACCAGACATTGAAAGCATTTGATATGATTGACTCACATTTCTTGAGGCTTTTTAGATGTGTGTCAACTCTGGTCTTCTTCAGGTTCCTCTCTTTAAAATCCTTTAACCTGCCTTCCACTATTGTTTTCTCTTCTTAGTCTGTGAGTTGGTTTTTCCATAGGCAAGCTGATCCACAGAAGAAGGCAAGCTTGCTTTTTTAAAACATTTTCTTGATCACCGTCAGATGACCATTTATCACTAGCATTATCTTCCTCACTGGCTTAACATTCTATCAGTAATATCTTTTATAATCCTCTGACTCATCTAAGAGAGTTAATGTAGGGCCTTTGTTTCATTCTGTTTAAAGCTGTGCCTTTTCTCTACTACTCAAATTATAGTGTGGGCAATTGGTTGTCTGTCAAAGGAAGTTACAGAGCAATTATTCTGCCATCCCTGCCTACCTCATTTCAAGTATGTCCCATCAATATAGCTATAACTCTGCTTATTTTTTGTTAATAATTTAGTTTGAGTAGCAATTCAGTAATAATTCAGGGTTGCTACTGATGCAATATCGCCACTTTACATTCATGAATGTAAGCAGCATTAAGTCTATTTTCAGCAACAATGTCAGTTGCTACCAGACCCTCTCTCAGTCACTCCAGGTCTTTGCTCTACCTAACAAATATATCTATCCTTTGAAAGGATAGCTAATTCTGTACTTATCGATTATATTATAGATGATACTACTATAATATTAAAGTAGCTAATGGAAGCTTCATTGCATGGCTACTTTCATTATTGTAGTCTAGTGTGATTTACACTATGTACACTGTGCACAGAGCTAAGGACTGGTAAATTATTTTGACCGGGAAGTGGCTTCTTTACTTCACATCTATCAGCAGACCGAGAGGCCAGAGCAAAGGTTTGAAATGACAATGTTGTAAGTCATAAATTAGTGAGGCAATAATAATTAGTAAGAATGTGTATTAATAGGGTAAACATTAAAGTAAGGTGAGGCGAGGGAGCATGAATAGAGAAAGAAAAAAGAGTTCGTTTTAAAATCTTGTCAAGATGTGATAAAATTGTTTGAACTAATTCTAAAATAAATTGAGAGCTGATTTCAATTTTAAAGAAATAGAAGAAAGTTGTACATCCTCCAGCAAATTCAACATGCCCTCCCAAGTTGCTGGATAAGATTGTGAACCATCATTCAGCCACTCTCGAAGAACTTCTCGACAACACAGTATGACATCACCAGGATGATTACTAGCAATAGCAGCTATACAAGATGAATTCAGTTTCAGTAGATCTCCAACCTTATGCCAACGAAAACTGATGGCATCTATCAGTCCGAGAGTTTGAGGCCGACCATCTTTATCTTTCCACTTCAGTAAGGTCAAGTTATTCAATGTAAAAGTAGGAGCTGAAAGAAATATAACAAGTCAGTCATAATGTAACTTTAATGTTGTTTACTTCTTGCTAAGTTCTGAAATGTGCGAGATTGTGCACTCTGTATAGCTACTATTCGCTTATTTATTAATTAACCAATGATGGGACAAGAACTTACTTGATACAGGAGTAGAAGTGCTGGCAACAGATAGTGAAGAAGTTGAAGATGTGCTTGTTTCTGTAATTGTACATGCAATAATTATAACATCTGCAAACATCTACTTGCTACTTTACCTTCAGCGAACCAAAGTTTTGCAGATCCTGAAAGTAGCACTTTGCTGGGGTCGTTCTTACTGCAGCGCAAAGAGCAATATTTTTCATTAGTTTGCACTTCATGCAGTTGAGAGCAGTTGTCATAAGAACATCTCAAACTGAAACAAGTGCCTACTTTCTTCCAGTCGTAGTGGAGCTTCTTCAGTGAGGATTGAATACAGTCTTTCAATGTTTTTCGAATTTTACAGCATGTAAAGCTAGGTGTGTTACCTCTTGGAGCACACAAGTCAGACGAGATTGCTGATGTCGAGTAATTCTCCAGCACGACACCCACTTCTAAATAAGAAAGATGACTCCTGAGGCAGATTATGTCGACATCTTCTGAGGAATTCACCCGCAAAGATACCTGGTCTTGGTATATGTGGTCTACTGACAAGTCAAATGTTAGCTCCTGGATATCTTCTGGATTCAGGAGATAAGTGATCATCATACCAAACAGACCTTTAGGACAATGACCAAGCTGAAATGTAATAGCTAGGGAATCAATATTTGAATTCACTGCATCTGATGGAGACTTTGGAACATGATTCAAAACTGATGGAATAAAATATTTGTGCTCTCCCATCTTGTCTGTGATTGGAACAGCTATACGGAGATGAAGTAGGAACAATAAAAACTGTTCAGACGTGATCTGGTCTTTTTCATTCAGTACATCTTCAAAAGCTGAGAATTCTAGAATACCCCTCTCACAAAAACTTTTTTGCTGATCCTTGGGTAAGTTTGGATTGAGTAGAAAGGTATTAAGTATAAGTTTAGTGATTTTGTCAAAGAGAATTTGGGGGTCTATAATTATGATATTTGAGATGCCTTCAACATCATAATGTTGGATAATGCCTACCCTAAACTGTAGAAAATTTAATAAATACCCAATTTCATTTTCTTCAACGAAAAACTTGGCTGCTAACTTCTTGAAATCATCCATGGACAAAATAGCCTCCTTTATGTGTTGCAGTTCAAGACATAGTAAGAGGTAGCTATAAGGATATTTAACCGAAAATTCACTCTTGCCATGAATATAGTTATGTATACTAGTGCGAAGATTCAGAAATTTTTCATCTCCTTCACTAGTATTATCTATCTCGTACATTACTTTGTTCAGATGTGCATCAGCATAAGAAATTATAGGAGAAAAATTTAAGTTGAGAATCATACCATGTAATTCTTTGTTAATGTTGTCAAGAACAGAGTCAGCTCCAGAACCAAGCTTATCAATGTGCGTGCCTACAATAAATACTACAGGCTTATGACACACTGAGGTACCATCTACTTCATACACTCCTTCTTCGGTTGTCTGTATAGCAGACACACTGGTTAAAAATTGAATCAGAGCATCCATTGTAGAAATAGAAGATGTGTACTTGTTGCTAATTTCTCCAGTGGCTAATCTGTACTGGATGGTGTTCTTTGCATGAATGTCAATGTCTGTTCTCAAGACAAAAATGAAAACAGAGGGACCAAAGATAAGGAGGGAAAGGCTCTCTTGAAATTCCACCTGTCCACCAGTGTCCCTGATGTAAAGAGAACATTTTGTTTGCAAATCAACGATATTTTTTATGTTGTGTTTGCCAAGCACTTCTTTCACATGAAACTCAAAGTCAGCCACAAGCTCAGATGAAGCACCTTCATAATTCTGCAAGAAATCATCTATATCTTTTCTTGAACTGTGTGAAGCAACCTGCTTGCAACTATCCAGCTGGGAGACCATGGACTCATCAAAATCAGTTACTGCCCATGTGTTGTCATTACAGGTGTAACACGAAGTGTGAGTGGAGGAGGGGCCAACTTCCACGGTTATTATTCTCTCACACATGTCACTGGAGGAGTACCGTTCACGTAGTGGCTTCTTCAGTAGGCGATCTAACAGTGTCGTTTTTCCAGATTTAGGAAGTCCTTCCAGTAAAATGTGCAGCGATTTTTCGTGTGATGTTTTGTTTGTCCACTACTACTGCCCATACAATATCACTTGAAAAATTATCCTTTTCATGGGGTTTAGGATCTGATTGTAATATAGCACACACACACAGACACAAAATAATAAAATATACCCAAATTAGACTAACTGTTAGCTAATAACAGACAGCAAAGCTTTCATGATTGCTGAGTGAAATTTTGCTGGTGATGATATCAATATTGACCTATATGTGTAAGAAATAATGTCCTCATATTTGTCTGTGTTTGATACTGCAACAGTGTACCTTGAATAAGGCAGCTTATTAATTAAGTCATTGGAAAAGTTTAAGTAAGTTCACTACTGGATTAAAAGAACTGCTTGTTAGAAATTCAATGGAATAATGTTTACTTAGCACTTGTCATAGAACAATTATTAGGTCACATCCTGCTTTATTTCCTGTAACAAATCCAGTTTCTTTGTAAGGAGGCTTTGTGTTGCCTTCCTTTGTTCCTTTGTTATGTGAGGAGGTCCTGCATTGCCTTCCCTTATAAGTGTTGCATCTTGTCAGTTGTTTCCTGTCAGACTGAGACTCAGATTGTTTTATTGTATTGATAACTTGCATTTGAGCTAGCTAGCGTTAAGAGACCAAACCCATAATCAGAAGAATGAGAGGCTGACAATGGATGTAATTTTTCTTATGCCTTTTTAATGCTAGCAAGGTAAATCATGTATGCTCTTTCTGTTCATTAGTCACATGATCCTCAATTTTTTTCTCAGATTCTGCAATAGCATTCTTTATCAGCACTTGAATATTTTCATAGTAACAACACACATCAGTACAATAGGGAGTCATGGACTTGATATGAGGTAAAACATATGGGCAATACTTACAAAAACATGATACTTGACTTGTTTGCCAGCTGAATTGCATGTTTTTATGTGTTTCTGATGAACAATTTCGTAACCTTTACTAGCAGAATGGTAAATTGATGCAACATTTCCCCTTCCTCTACAAGCAGCTGGTTGTGTTAAGCCAAAATTTGAGAGTAATTTGTACAAACTCAAGGCTTAGATGACAGGTGTTTCTTATTTTTATGTACTCTAGGAAAACATTAATTCTTCAATATTTTTTCACCGATTTCATGAAAAATACCTTTAAAAAACAATACACTGAGTTTCACGCTCCAGTACTTATACATTACTCTTGTATTTTCACTTCACTTACTCTTCAAGGATTTCTAAAGAAATAGCAGCTGGCACTTACCATTAGCTTCCCAAGATGTGCATATCATGTTCTCCTTTTTTATAGCTCAATAAATTGTAAAAAGAGTCATAAATCAATAGTAAATAATATTTTTTAATATTTTTAAACTTGTGCTTACGTTGTTTTTTGTTTTTGTTGTTGTTGTTTTTGTTGTTAAACAATAATCATTGTGAATACTACCATCCTAGTAGTATTTCTTTTTCAGACTGACCTTGCTGTGGCATCTGTCGCACGCCTTGACCACTTCCTGGACCAGCATGTGAACTAGCAGTACCCGACTCCAGTACCTATCCCAGCAGAGATGGCCGGCCCAGGCACTGCTGCACCACCAACGCCACCTTCCCCAGGCCTGACTCCGCCCACCAAACCAGTCAAACTTGCTGCTCCCACATCACTGCTCCCAAGGGTTCTGCCAGTTACATTGGAGGCCATTCCTGTGTCGCTGCTACTTCCACCCACTCCTCCTCCAGCTCCACTCACTTCACCCATCATACCTTCTTGGGATGGACCTACGCTGCTTGGCTGCTGACTGCCACTATCTAAAATAAATATAACATAACGTGTACTTAATTCAAATGACTTAGTATGAAATATCACTTAACACTTCATTAGCATAAGATGTGTGAAATGTCAAGCAATATTTAAAAAGATATACACTTTCACATATCATACACATAAATAATAAATTTATTATGTACTGCTCATGTGTGAATACTATAGTAATGTGTTTCTTGTGCAATAAACACTAATATAACCAGTGCTGTTTTGGTTTAGCGATTCCAGACTTTCTTAGTTTTAGTTCTTCATACTAAAAAATATCTTGAATGCATAGTTTTCGTTTTTTCCCAAATTCCCCCTGAAGATTTAGTTAGTTTTTAGTTTTTCTTCAATACCATGTCGAAGATTTAGTTAGTTATACTACTATTAATTGTCTTAGTTTTAGTTAATTTATGTTGCCTCTCAAATTTTGAGACTCCTTAAAGAAAGTAGTACTGGTAGTTTTCACAAAGAACTTCAAAAATGGCATATTTCTGTGAAAACTTGGGTATTATAAATAAAGTGTGATATTTGTTATGTAGTTTAGAGAACAAGGTGAATTGTTTACAATATAACAGAGTGATGCAGCTGACACCTCTGAACAAATCACGGATATAGCTAGTATATAAATGTGGTGTTTATGTATGCTCATCATATTACTGACCCGTGCAGTTTAAACTCTTAATGTAGCAAAGGAGAAGGCACTGTTACGTTTTCTGACATTTTCCCTGAAGTTCCTAGCCTCAGTGGAGCCAGTGAATAGGGCTTTAAATTGTGATAGCAAGTACACATATTTTTTCCATTATGACAGAAGTTTAGCGCTTTTGTAGGATATCACAATGTACAATCAACCTGTGTGCATTGGAACTCTTGCTCTCCTTCTTCTCTGGCTTTCCCCGTTCCTTTCTAATTTTTCCATTTCTTCCTTCCACCTCACCCTCTGCTCATTCAGTAGAACGTGCTGGTTAGTTCTAAAAAGCGGGTGCAATAGACGATGGAAGGTGGCGTAGGTTTAAAAAAGGAAGGCGAAAGTACTGAAGAGAAGGTAAAAGGTGGTTAATTGTAACTGAAAAGCGAATGGAATCGGCGAGGTAAGGCGGTGTAAGTTTAAAATGGGAGGGATGGGAAGGCAAAAAGGCGAGCAATTAATTATAACTAAAAAGCAGGGTTGGAATCGTTGAGTAAAGGTGGTGGTTAGTTTTCAAAAGAAAGGTTAAAGTTCAAAATTTAAGACAAAAGTTTCTCAAAGTAGGACAGAAATGCAGGAGAGATAGACAAAGGAAAAGGTGGCTCCATGACTCAAGAGGAAGAGCTGAAGATAGGAGAGGTGGGGTAGAAGAAAAGCTCAGATAGTTCAGAAAAAAGAGAGCAGGAGAGAGAAACTTATGTAACCTTAACCAATGGTAGAGAATAATAACTGAGCAAGATAACTTATGCTACTGCATTCATACTTCGCAATACGTCAAGTGCCACTATGGTACTTGCTAGATGTAAAATATTTAACATTTCTTAGCTCTGTGCAGTGTACAGGGGCCAAGGAGTAAAATAGCACTGAGTGAGGCATAAATTAGTTTCTCATTTATTTCTTGATAACTTGGAAAATGAAGTTACAAAGTCCTATAGTGGGTTTGGTTTTATACAAATCTGGGTGAGGCGATCGCTTGTCTGCTTCACCATGTGCTTAGCCTATGGCGTACACATTGTGAGTGTAAATAAATAATGCTAGTGATGTGCTTGAGCACAAATGGCGAACGAGCCTCAAACTACACTACTGTTAAATGATTGATTTTAACTTCTAACACTCAAGCTACTAAAAAAAAGTCGAGTTTTATGTACGTGTATACTGTGAAGGGATTTCAATGCCATAGTAACCACTCACCACAACTGTTTGAATAAAAACAACAACAACAAAAAAACAACAACAAATTGCATTATTCAAACGTTTTCTTAGTTATATTCTTTAGTTGAGTAGTAGCTCTAACGCACAATACTTTCACTCCACATGACATACCTACACAAGACTTAGCTACCTCTTTGGTTAGTCTATAGCCAAATAATTTTCAAGTAAATATTGTTGGTAGGGCTTATAACTATGACAAATAGTGCACTAACTTACCACTGCCGCTAACTCGGATAGAAATGGAACTCCGGTAAGTTTTCAAGTTTTAAACTCCCCCAGAATTCAAAATGGTAAACGATTTAATTTCTAGGGTGATACGGGTAATGATCAATAAACCAGAGGATTCCGTTTAGTAAAGTTTGGGATGGGGTCGACCACTGAACTAACAAATAAATGCCAGGGTCAACGTACAAAAATGACATACATAAGTCCAAACATATATATAAACAAACATCCCCGATTTTCAATTGTGTTACACCTGTAAGTATCTCGCTCGCTTCGCTCGCTCACCAATGAAATTAAAAAATAGCTAGTTCTGATCTTACAGTGACTAAGTCTAGTGAAGGACAAGCTTAAGCTAACAATCTATGTATAACAATATCTCAGACGAGCTGAGTATTTGTTTGGTAGAACAAAGACCCGAAGTGACAGAGAGAGGTTGGGTTGCAACTGACATTGTTGCTGAAATAGACTTTATGCTGCATATCATGAATATTCAGTGGAGACTATATATTGCATCAGTAGCAGTTCAAAGTGCAAATAAAAGGTGTATTCAAGAGAATTGGAGCGATGATGGATAATCAGGCATAACATAATTAACTAATTAACACTGCCTTACATACACAAACTATTGATGGGATATACTTGAAATGACAATTAACTAGGCAGGGATAGCAGAAAAATTGCCCTGTAACTTCGCTTGTATCCCAGACAACCAATCACTCACTAAGTGTGAAGCCAGAGCAGGGGCTTTGAAATGACAATGTGCAAGTCATAAGTTAGTGAGGCAATGATAATTAGTAAGAATGAGTGTTAATAAGGAAGCTATTAGTTGGAGAAGAGAGCATGAATAGGGAAAGATTAATTGGAATAATAAATATGTGACAATCTATGGGAAAAGGGGGAACTTCACTCAAACCAAAAAAATTGAGTTTTTTATGCTAATAAAAAGCTACAATTTATCTCAACTTAGTGCTAAAATACTGGAGGGTAAAACCTTCGACGCGCAGAGAAACTGGCAGTTGAACTGGGCTGTATTCAGCAAAACAATTAAACTAGAAATCGAGAAAACATAAATTGAATTAAATCGTACAGCCGCTTTTTAACGGCGACTAACGAAGTTTGCATAGAGTTTTTTTTAGCTTTCAGAGCGTCTCACAGCCTGTTTTGTCGGAATCCTTGGCTACTATACTACATGTAGTGGTAAACTTTCAACGAGAGGTAAGCTGTAGATTGCATGCACTATTCTCAAAGCTATGCCGTCTTTTTTACCTGCTTGTTTGAAACTCCGCCCATTCCTTGTTTATTGTACTTCGAGAACGAGAGAGAATAAAAAGTAGCTTGTCTTTCCACGGCACGCTTGGGGTCTTTTAAGTGTGTTTCGGCATTTGAAATTTGGCATAGACTTAGAGTAAGGGTCACTAAGACTAATTCTGCAAAAAACAAAAATAGGAGAAAGAAACTTTTGGAGCCTATATCTCAATTTCAATTTTTGCGTGAAGTGCCCCCTTTTCCCATAGACTGTCACATATATTAGATGTATTCTCTCTCTTTCGCAGGCTTTTTTAAACAATACAGAATTAAAAATATTTGGTCGTCACCGGAAACGAACCCAGGACTGCATGCTTAACACACAAGCGCTCTGCCACTGAGCTACAACAACCAGCCAGCAAACAAACACTCCAATTCTGTATTTATATCGTTAATCTTTTTATCTGTTGAATTTTTTTAAATCCACTAATTCATCATTTCATAATTCTTTCTCAGCAATCTTTACTCATTAGATGTATTCTCTCTCTTTCACAGGCTTTTTTAAACAAGCTAAAAACATTTGGTCATAACTGGGAATCAAACCTAGGACCCCATGCTTAACACACAAGCGCTCTGCCACTGAGCTACAACAACCAGCCAGCAAAACAAACACTTCAATTCTGTATTTATACTGTTAAGGGTCTGTTGAGAGCGAGACTGTAGCATAGCATTATACCCCTTAACAGTATAAATGATGATATAATGAACAATGCTATAACCTGGGGGCACATAATAACCAAGAATACAGGTGATATGGGAAAATGCTGTCCTTAGCAAATTCTTGTTCACTTTAATGCAATCCATCCCACAGTTAGAAATAGGAAATTCCAAATGAAAGTTATCATGTATAGGGCAAGGCCACAGTTTAGGTATCATTTATGATGAGCGTGGTGGAAAATTTGACGTCAAAAAATGGCGTTCAATGTATAGAAGTTGAATGGGAATAGCACGATTCTCATATTTCTGCCCCATAAATCAGCTTGTTTTTTATGGAAAAAGTTTTAAAAGGTAAACAATGGTACACCTAATCTCAATGTGATAATAGTAAGCCTAATTTTAAGATTCACACTTTCTACTATTTAAGACGGACAAACTGTAATCAGACAAACACTATTATCCAGAAATTCACCCTGAGAAGAAATTTTCTTGTTCTTCTTTCTGTCTTCCAAATCCCTCTTGATGCTGTAAATCTTCTGGGCAAGCAGCTTATAATAGTTTTCTATGCTGTTGGCATTTTCAAACATAGTCTTCTCAACCTAGAGGGGGGGGGGGGGGGAGAGGGTGAAAGTGGAGAGAGAAATATAAAACAAGTGCTGAAAATCTGCTGAGCAAATGTAATGACCAAAAATAGAGATTGGTAGAATAATAATATTGCTCATTACTGAAAATAGATGAAACATTTAAACAGTAACAAATTTAAGTATGTCTCACAAGGAAAAAAAATAATCAAGTGAAAACACCAATAACTTACCTTCATGGTATAGTGAATGACGCTGTAGAGTCTCTTGTCTTGCAAAGCAATAGGATCATGTACAGGATAGACTGCTTCAACGCTGGAAAATAAATGTGCGCCCTTTGTTAAATTATATCACAAAATGACAAAATAATTACTCAACAACAACAACCAAAAATAAGAGTTTATTTGGAATAAATATGTAATAAAAAAATCTGCTCTAGATGATACCTCACTATTGCATTTCTGTAGCTATGTACATGGCGGATAAAGGCTTGGCAGGTGAAAAAATGCAAGTGCAACACCCTGCACTCATGGTACTCTTTGTGAAAAATCGATAAAATAAAAATGTTTTTTCCTCACTAGTAACTTTCTCCTATAACAGGTTAAGTGAGTAATCCAACATATCTATCTTTATATTTTATAGCTTGTTAGCACAAGTTACATGTTCTTTACTGGCTTGTACATATCTAGTTTGCAGAGACAGGAGGCCTGGGAAAAAGCTGGCTATATGTCATTGCTATTCATTTTTGGTGTACTTCTTTTCATTCATCAAGTCATGGACGAGAATGAATTGTACCTATAGAGCTGTTTATTTTTGTGGGACAGAAGGCATGGTAGAAGAATCTACTAAAATTCTCAACTGAAGAAATGTTGAATATGACAGCTATCACTTAGAAATGAGCTACTTAATTATTCTGATTTAGCTACAGTTTTAGTTCACCGACTTCTCCAGTAAGTTTAAGGATTGTTAATTAGGTGTGGTGCATTATTTAAAAATTAAAGTTGCTTGAATGTGAGAGCAAATACTGTAAGAATAGTATTAGCCAGATGTAGCTTCAACTAATGTTGCACCCTTTAATTTTAGCACGTTTGTATGGCTCAGCAGTATATATTTGAATAGCATAATTCAGCGAAGCTGACTTACTAATGAGTCTGCGATATATATATATATTTGGCGAGCGAGCGTAGCGAGCGAGACACTTACAGGGGTAACACAATCGAAAATCGGGGATGTTTGTTTATTTATTTATATTTATTAGGTACTGAACAGAGCCTGATAACTGTTGCCACATAGAAAATGCATTAAACTAAACAGGATGTGGCTTAGGGCAATATTTTTCCATATCACCTGTGTTCATAGTTATTACGTTGGGTTATTACGTCCCCCTAGGTAAATTTCTTGTTACCAAGGTATTGCCACGAGCAGTACCTAATAAATTTATTATCCATTGGATACCCGAGAATATCACTCGTCTGATTGGCGGTATTTAGGCTCGTGCCTGCGGCACTCGCGTAAATACTAAGCCAACAGACTCGTGATATTCTCCTGTATCAAATGAATAATTGGCGAGCGAGCGTAGCGAGCGAGACAGTATTAGGGGTGGATAATGCAAAATCGGGTATATGTTATATATATATGTATGTATGTATGGATGGTACGTATGCTCTTTAAACGCGCGCGCGGAGAACGTTTTTCTCCTAAAAACACGGCTATTTAGGCTTGACTCCAGTTTATTCTGAAACTACAGCATTAAGCAAACCTTACTTTATACTTAAGCTCCAAAGTATGAGAAAATTCCTGCTAAAACGCTTGTTTTCACGACACAAAAAGTTGATTCGACCGGTTACTAAGGCATTGAAGACCCTTTTCCAGACTTAATTTCAAAACTTCGCCGTTTTATACGGAGTGCCAGTTGTTGGTTGTCAAGAGCCGTTGGTAGTCAAGAGCCGTTGGTAGTCAGAATGCAGTAGTATTAATGCTATGGAAGCTACTACTTCTCGAGGGAAGCTGAGATAAGTACGTAATTCCATATTTGTTAGCTAAATATGCAAAATTAACTCTGGCCTTTTTTTTTTGTAGCTAAGAGCTAGTCAACAGTGACTGGTAAATTCAAATAGTCAGATTGGCTCAAATTTGGTACTACAAAAGTTACCACTGCTCAAGAAAATGAGGTAAGAAAGTAATTTGTATTTGTGTGCTAAAATTGATTGTCTTTTGTTTTTGTAGGTGAGAGCTTGTCAAGAATTCAAGGTAATTCAGATGGTCAAAGTAACTTCAATTTGATACTACAGAAGTTATCAATACTCAAGAATGAGGTAAGTAGTAATTCCATATTTGTTGGCTAAAATTACAAATAATAACACTGGTTTATTTTTTTATCGTAGCTGAGAGCTTGTTCAAGAGTTACTGGTGATTGAGATTATCAGAATGGTTGATGTTTGATACTACAAAAGTTACCATTAATCAGGTAAGAGAGTGATTTCGTATTTTTTTTACTGAAATCAAATGTCATAACTGCTATTATAGTGTTTCCATGAAGTAAGCTAAAAATAGTAACATTTTATGTTACCTAGCTATCAGGCTCACTCGCCATTTGTGCTCAAGCACACCACTAGTATATATATATGGACGTACGTATGTCACTTTGTACTTTGACCCTCCGTATTTTTGTGTTCGCTCCGCGTTCGACCCCGTCCCAAACTTCACTAAACCGAATCCTCCGGTTTAGCGACCATTACCCATATCACCTTAGAAATTGAATTGTTTACGGCTTTGAATTGTTTTGCGGGTGCAGTTAAAACTCAAAATCTTATGGGAGCTCCATTTCTATTCGAGTTAGTTGCGGTGGTAAGTTAATGCGCTATTTGTCACAGTTATAAGCCCTACTCAACAGTATTTACTTAAAAATGCATTGTCCACTAGACGAACCACGAAGGTAAGCTTGCGTAGGTATGTTCAGTTGTGTGAGAGTATTGTGCGTTACAGCTACTATTAAGAATATCACAAAGAAAATTTTAAATAACGTGATTTGATTTTGTTGCTTCTTTTTCAATTCAAACTGTTGCGGGAGCGGTTACTATGACATTGAAACCCCTTTACCTCATACGTAATTTAAAAACTCGACTTTATTTTAATAGCTTGAGTGTTAGTTGTTAAAATCAAATTTAACAATAGTGTAGTTTAAGGCTCGCTCGCCATTTGTGCTCAAGCACACCACTAGTTAGGTCTAGGAATTGTTTTTGTTCTTGCGTGGGCGTACGTGTGCACATTTTCTCCTACGCGCTTGCGCGGGCTGGGTAACCTTCTTAGCAACATTTTGTTTTGTTTACCCGCCGTACGAAGTAGCGATGCCCAGTGAAACAAATTCTGCGAAAGAGAGACAAAACGTTAGAAACGCTCGGTCAAGAGCTTTGAGGGCGTTAGAAACTCCAGAAGAAAAATTAGTAAGGAGAGAGATAAGAAATGAAAAAGACAGGGTAAGGAGGAGGAGAGCTAAAACGAAACAGAAACAGGTAGCAAAGTAAAGAATCTTTCTTTTTGAAAAGCCATTAAATGTTCCTAATTTATTTATTAGACTATTCCTGAGGATTACGGTACCATATCAACTTGATACAGCTGTAGACTCAACTACTCTTGAAGACACTGAAAATGCAGCCCCACCATGTGAACGAGAAGCTAATATCCCCACTACTTTTTGTACTGCAAGAGTATTTTGTAGCCACACCAAGCATGCATGGAATATCTGCAATTACAAGGAACATGCATCGCTCGCTTCGCTATTTTGTGCTATTAGAGCGTATCACTAGTATATTGAATAGTGCGGACTACAGTGTGCTATCAGGTGTGGAAAATTCTGGCTGGCTTGAAGTCTATGTATGAATTAACCCTGGGTCCCTTGCCCTTCCCCTGAACTCTACATATATTCTGGCTATTGTTACCAGTTTTCTAGTCACTTCCAAAAAGTACTAGCTATGATTGTGAACATACTGTCAACTGATTAGCTAATGTTACTTGAAATTGCGTAAATTTTTTTTTGTATTTTGGCGAGGGTGTGAGACACTTATAGGGGTTACACGATTGAAATTCTGTGGGTTTTTTTATTTGTCTTCTAAACGTTTGAATTTATTCTTGCTTATAAAAGTATAGCAGACCAAAAGCACTATTTCACTTTGCCGTCATTGAATAAGTCAAGTTAGCACATTTCAATTTCAAATACTACACTGTATTGAAATTGTGCAAAGGGCTGTAGCTCATAGTTAGCTTTAAAGCCAGACTAGCTTGCATGCCATTTGTGCTGAAACATGCCACTAGTGTTAGTTAACAAGTTGCGCTTATCTAGTTAAGTGAAGAAAAAAGTGTGATTTTCTTTATTTATTGTAGTATTGTAACTACAATTATATATAATATTATGCCAATTTTTGCTACTGTTCTTTATACTGGGGTTATAAATTAATAAATAAAAACTGGGGGGGGGAAGGTTGTTGGCTTTGGCCACCGCTGTCTACAAGCAGATATATAAACTTTTGGCACCAAAGCTGCCACATTTATCACTGTTTTTACACTGTTAAAAAAGAAGCGTTATAATAATAACACTTTTGAAGTGTAAAATCTAGCAGTGTTATAGTAACACTGGGCCAGTGTTAATTCTAATTGTAAACAATGCAGCATTCCAGTAGCATTGACATAAATGTAAGTGTGCAAATTGATGTAAATGACCACATTTTTTTTGTTTCTTTAGCAGTTATTTACCTGATAACATTCAAGCCATTATCATTAACTGTACTTTATTAAAATCAAGTTAAAATTTATAATGAGCTAAATCTTTCATACTGTATCGTTATTTAATTTTTAGCTAATATACTGATATAGGTTCATAGAAGTTTACAAACAAGCAGTAAGGGAACTTAGCTGCAATAGCTGTTTATCTAAATTCTACAATTGACAGTAACTTTGTTAGCTACTTATATAGCTAAGTTAGGCATGAAATAGAATAAATCTAGCCACTGCTCCGCCACAATGTCTAATTTGCTGCATTATTTAAATCCTTGCAGAAGACCGTTTGGCTAAAAATTTCTGAGAGTTTGTTTACAATTAAGTGAGTGCTTACCGAATGCGCAATATGGTTTTTATTGCGATGCGCACAAGCACCCGCTTTCTCCCAACAAGCACCCACTTTTTCCCTGAGAGCATTTATTAGAATATTCCGGGATTCCTTTGCAGAAGAGTTTTATTACGATGTTTTCAAATGCTGGTCTCGCCTTCTATCTTTCGGAGAACCAGTAAGTTAAAATGAGTGTTGATTACTGGAATAATAGAGTGTTTTGGCTAATGTAAGTGATGCATTTGAATAAAGTAGCCGTTTAAGTTGAGTTTGAGCACTGGCAGAGGTAATTTCTTCTTTTAGGATTAATGAATTAAGCAAGTGTTTGGGTACATTTTCCGACTATATCTGAGAGTTATGTCAAAAATTATCTACTGCACTCTTGAAGATTAACAAGGCAAGAATATACAAGTTAAAACAAAATTATTACAGTTGTTAGTTCAGCCATTTGTTTATTACCATTTCTTTACTCTGAGTTTGCTCGTTTTTCCTCTTTCCCCAAATATTTTCCTCAAATTAAATATGCCACAAGCTTAGTTTGTTACATTTTGCTATGAAGTTTTAATGTTTTGACCAATTATATATGAGCATAATGTTATTCACATAACTTTATTTTCGTAGTCAATAATGATAACTTTAAACATTTCAGTTTGTGTTCTCATGCTATCCAGACTATTCATTATCACTCTATAGCATTATCATGCTATAGAGTGATAATGGTGGTACAAAATGTATTTGTACACAAATACTTTTGTTTTTGCTCTATTCTATATATTTTTGTGTGTTTAGAATAGCCTGTTTAGTGTGTTTATGTGTGTGTATTTTGGATAGCTTGTTTAGTTGCATTTATGAGCTTGATTAGAATTGAGTGTTTAGTTGCATTTGTGAATGTGTTTGTATATTTTTTATTGGTTTATGTTATATTTTTATGTGTCAATGCAGGTATCTCTCTTGATGATGGATCATAAATGGAGTGCATATCATATTCTTTTACTCATGTAGAAAAGACAGCTTCCAAACTGTTTACTTTATTCAAACTATTTAAATATATTTCATTGTTAATCATTTATTTACCTATAATTTTGAGGTTAAGTGAATGAGATGTGGTCAATATTTGATATCAGCGCCATTGAAACATGTTACTTAGTGTTATAATAAGCTTGCAGAAGGTGTTAAATACAACTCTGCTAAAGATGTTTTCCAAACACCTCTCAGAGTGTTATATTATAACCCTTTGTGCAGTGTTGAGGAAACATGGCTGGGGCATAAATTCCTCCCTCTCGTGGGAATGCTCATTGCAGTGTTACTGGAACACTTCATTTTTAACAGTGTACTGTTGTAAAAATGGTGACGCCATTCCATAAAAATGGAACATTAGTATGGCCAACCTACAAGACCAAAATGGCTGTTTTACACAGATGATTTCTTTTGTTTATGATGCCAAAATGGGCATGTTTTTTTACACTAACTCTATGTATATAGAATTTGACCCAAGAAATCGGGATTGTATTTTGTGGCATGCCTATAGGCAACCCTGATACACTATCTGATGTATCTCTACAATGAAAGTGCAAACTAATTAGAGGGGTACAATTAGAAATCTGCAGAATTGGATGTAGCAATTATGCCGCACACACACACACCAAAAAAAAAAAAAACTTACAGTTTCTGAACCAGCTGCTGCCTCAAATCTGGCTGCACTTCATTGTGCCACGGCTTTGTCGGAATCGTCGTGATGCTATAAATAAGATAAAAATATCCTGACAATAAGAATTTGGGGACAATTATAACTCCATGCAGCTGGTCTGATATTTGTCAGACCAACTGCTGATTTGGTTGGACAAATTATTCTTTGACTGGACACGAAAGCATTTTATTCACATAACATGTAAGTAGTTGATGTTTGTCCTGGTAACCACAGCCAAGACAAAGACATTGAATGTGACTTCTTGTCATTAGTATCACATACTAAGTCATCACAACATTATTCAGAACTAATTTCATTGAACCATTCTTGTACACTACAATGAATAGTTTGAGAAATGAGTAAATTACATAAAAGTGAGAATTTTCTAGTTGCATGAAGCAAAGTGTTTAGCTGTTGTCATCATCGTTAAGCCATTTGTCCCAATCATCTAGAAGAAATGAAGTTCTGGCTGTGCTGACTCAGCTGTTTCAGCACTCAGGTGCTCTAGGGTGATAAACCTTTTTTTTGTGCTAACTCACATAGAAATCTTTAAGAAAAGGGCCTTCTATTGAGATTTCCAATAAACCATGAAGAATGCTAATATCTAGATTTGTCCTCAGTTTTGTTTTTACATTTTTTAGCAGGAAAAGAGTTGTTCGATATGACTGGTAGTAAATGTAAGACTAAAAATAAGTTTAGCTAAGAGAAGAGCATTAGGCAATTTAGTACAATCATGGGAAATGTACAAGTTTACACCAATTCGGTAACACACAGAATCAATGGGTAGATACCGCCTTGCATAGTCTACGATATAATTCAACTCATCCTGTATAGATGCAACACTTGCTTTGCCTCAAGGGGAGCACGAAATTAAGAAATGATGTATTCCACAGCTTGCAGAATGTCGGCAAAGGCAACATCAGTGGATGTAGCTTTCTCTGCATCAGATTTTTTTTCTCCAAAGCCAGCTCTGTATTTCAAGGAAGACTGTGATTGATCTGAGAAGTTGCATGTCAGACCCATTGAAGACGTTCCTTAATCTTTAGCTCAAGCCTACGGAATTCAGCCAGAGCATCATGTTTACATGTGTCCACCATAGCACTTTATTTTGGGTTATTTCTGCATGCATTCTAGTCATTGCAGCATTGTGTACTCTTGGCAAGGTCACGCATATTACTGAGCTTCATATTGGTAGAACCCGATATCCAAGTACTGTAGAAGTTCTTGAGGGAGCAAATATACCGTTCGAACTTTCCGCAGATGGCACAATACATAGTGGCAACATGGACATGCTCGCTTTCGAGATCGCAACGAAGCCAGGAGAGAGTTTGAAGCTGCCTTTCGTACTCCTGTTGCCATTTTTGAAAAGTAGACAGAATAAAATGTCGCTTTTCACTCGTTTAAACTTGCGATCCTCCGTGGAACAACTACCGCTAGAGCCGTTGTCAATACCTGCAGCAGAGAAGGTCAATTTGTAGCCAGCCTTATTTGTCCGGTGGGGAGTAAAAGTGGACAGTCACTTGCCTTTTGCTGGCTGGCGGTCTCGTGTCCGTTGACTGATCACAATAATTATCCCTGAGAATTATAGTGGAACTCATTACATATTCAATATAGCTAGAAATACTCCCAATGCACCACTTGAAAGATGAGGACATGAGAAATCCTCTCTTATTTATTTATATAAGAGTTACTTTCCAAACTAGGGCCTTGCGAGGGCTTTGTGCACTAAATTCACCAGTACCTAAGCCATGCTCTAACTATTTTAGATCCCGTTTACCCATGCCCAGTTTCCACTAGCAACTTTGTTTATCAGCATTTTCGCAGAAATGGTGGTGTCAAGCGAATTTCAGGCCCAAAATTAAAATTCAATTAAAATTCAATTGAAGCACACAGGCAAGTTTACTTTAGCATTGTAGCTGCCAGCTGTTAACTCTACCTTGGGCTGCTCTGCGGGGGTAAGCAGTTAAGCAGCTAGCTTTGGTAAATTCCTGTGGTATGAGCGTCAGCAGGAGGGAGAGTTATCCAACTAGGGCTGGTCCCATATAGGTCGGATATGAGAGGGTAGTAGACCCTCACATATCATGGGCCTCACATGGTACCCAGCTTTACCCAGCCTATTCTATTAAACTAAAACTCAAAAATAGCAATACCCCAAGGGTGGTTAGTATGCACAGTTCATATACCTAAAGGCAAAAAATAGTGCACACTTACCAAGTTAGTACACCTAGTAACAATATAGCAACTGGATCTAACTCCATCCAGTGAATCCATACTATAGTCAGTTCAAAATTAAAATTGTAGTAGGATGATTTTGCATAAAAGAAAGAAACTCTTGTCCAAGTCAAGTTGGCCAGAAAAAAAAAATACAAAAAAAATTGATACAAAACAGCTACAAGTCCAGGGTTTGCACCATTGGGAAGGTTCATGCCTAGATATTTCCTTAGTATTCCTTAGTATTCAGAACCAATTAAAGAAGATTTTCAATACTATACTTAATACAAAAGTCTATGGGAATAGAAAAACAAACAAACTCTCAGCTTCCTTGCTATACATCACGTGCCTATATTTAATCCAGCAGAACTCCTGAAAATTTGTGAGGTACAATTAAACAAATTTAATAAAAATAAAAAAACTTTCCTATGGTGGCTACTACTCATAAGTTGTGAGATACAAGTAGGTAAAAGTTTGTTGTTGCTGCATGAAGGGTCTAGGAGGTCTAGAACCACCTGTTTTTCACCTGCAGCTTGGGGACTTGTAGACTAATTTCTTCCTTTATTTATGCAATTTTCAAACTTCATAGAGTTCTAAGACTATATCAATCTGTAAAAATTATTGAGGGTATAGCAACTATACCCATTGTGTCACTAACTACTTGTAAAGCTATGGCTTACAATGGAATCTGAAGGACACTGCTAAGACAACTATTAGAACATAACATAATATTAAGGTTTGTATGTGATTAAAAAATCCTGAGACACGAGGGCAGAGCCCCAGTGGCATGGGTTTGTGAATCACAATATAAACCAATTTTAATTGGTTTATAACTAATTTATAGCCTGTGGACATAGTTACCCTGGTGCAATGAATATTACTTATTACATGAGTCAGAGTGTGATATGGCTAATTTATTTTCACAGCCAGAGGCAGAGTGAAAATAAAGCCTGAGAGTAAGGAAAATGGCGGCTGACAGTATTTGTCGACTTCCCGAGACCATTTTAGTAGCATTACAGCAACTTAGCGCACACAAAAGCTTAGAAACAATGTCACATATAAGTCGTGAGCACCTTAACAGAAGACAAACAATAAAATTAACAAACAAGAAAAAAGCAACAACAACAAAATAGCGGCTCTAATTAGAGAATAAAGAAAAGTTCTGTTTGCCATTGACGCAGCTAAATTCAACTGCAAAAGGCAAAAGATATACAGTGCTTCCAGCTTAAAGAGTGGATTTTTTTAGCTTTTTGGTTAAGGTTGCTAATTATGCTATAATTTCTCAAGTATGTGTAATAGAAAGCTAAAAATTTGTATTATTATACATTAATGTCATATTAACATACAGACAAAACAATTTTGTGGGTTGGTGGTTATTTTTGTGGTTATAGGTGATGGAACTGGGAGCTTCAAGACAGTGAATTTGGAAGTATTTAAGCTGAAAAAAGAGAAATTATTTTTCCTTATCTCTATAACTTGATACTTTAATACCTGAAGTTTCATATGAGCCTGATTTTGTGGGCACACGAAATTTGAATCTCGAAATATTTAAAATTTTAAGAAAAAAAGTGTTTAAGCCAGGGTTTTTGAGTTATATCTCTAAAAATCTGACACATGATGTAAAATTGCCTTAAAATTATTATGTATAACTTTGGTAGCTATACCTTGAAAATTAAGTGAGTTGTAGCGGTTTTTCACCAAAAATTTTTTACGCACGGTATCAAATGATGACGTTTAGAGCGGGTTGTGGGCCTTTAGTACACACGTAAACGCGACGTCACAAAACAGCGCATGCGTATTTGTGTCATGAAGGCACGAGGGTGCCAGTTTACCGCTAATTGTTGCACGGGTATGGCTGATTTAGCTACGGTTGTATCTCAGGCCCTAGGTATCAAGTTTTACGGCGCTACTGCCTATCACGGCCAGCGTTTTAGCTGCCGTCTGGAGCTGCACAACCCGTAGGACTCCAACTGCATCGCCCTGCATGTTGTCAGAATACCGAATGCTGGGAGCCTTGGGAGTATTTAAACTTCTTCAGCTTTTCTTCAGCTCTTGAAAAAGAGGGCCTCTTGGATAGGCTTGGCTCCAAGTTAGTAATACCAGCCAACAATTCTGACTGATTTCGACTTCGCTTACTGCTGCTAGTAGAACGATGAGAATCCATACAGCTACTTGCAGTTAGGGAAAGTCCGGTCTTACCGCTCAGGGAAATAACCGTTCGACCTTAGCTCGAACTAGCTACGTTTAATGACGAACTACTGCAAAATCTTGACGTCAACAAAAATGGCGTAAAATATATTAGAGTGAATGAGAAAAGTGCTGTTCTCCATTTTCCATTCTCTAAACAGGCAGTTTTACTATTGCAAACATTATTGGGATGATGAAGAAAAGGTATGTATATGTTAAATGACTGTAATGAGGGTCTATACAGTAGTTTAAAAAAATCCACTCTTTAAGTTGGAAGCACTGTACAGCGTGCTATCAGAGTTCTGCAAGATATCCTGAGGGTTTGCTCTATAACCCCTAAAGTGGCAACTCCCTTAATGGTATTCAAGTTAAACTTATCAACAACTTTAAGAATGATTACAAGACATTAAATGTGGAACACATAGTCTAACCTGCAGTGGTTCTGCAGGTTATTAGATTGCGTGCATGAATATGATTACAAGTGAGTACAAGTGATTACAAGTGAGTACAAGTGAGTGATTATCAAGTTCATAGTGGATGAGTAAATGTGGTTTCTCTTAAGTGTTCTTGACTTCCTGTTCAGGAACCTGAACATACTCCGGGGGGGGAAAGATAGTCGGCACGTTGAGCTTATCCAGGCTGGTCATCTTGATCCACAGAGTCTTCGGGGAGCAGTGGGATGATCAGGTGAGTAGATCTTTTGCAGGTCCTTCCTCCGCAAAGCAGTTCCACGACGCGTACAACTCCATCATCTCCCGGAAAGGTGTCTGTGATTCTGGCCATCGGCCAGTGTCTGTAGCCAAGGGAGTCTTCTTTCAGGAGTACTACATCATTCTTGCGGAATGTATGCTGAGGAGAGTTCCACTTCAGTCTAGTCTGGAGAGTGTGTAGGTAGTGGTTCTTCCAAGCAGCCCAGAGCTCACTAGTAAGTCTTTGGGTGAGTTGCCACCTGCGTAGAGCGGGCAGCTTTGCCGTGGAAGGGACATCAGTGGGGAGAGCTTTGAGAGGTCTACCTACTAGGAAGTGACCAGGCGTAAGAGCCAGATTGTCAGGGTCCGTCGAGTCGAGAGGCACCAGAGGTCTCGAGTTCAGAGTGCCTTCTACTTCAACGAGAATAGAGGAGAGCTCCTCAGTTCTGAGATGGTGTGGTTGGACTAGCTTCCTAAGCAACAGCTTCATCTGCTTAACCGCAGCTTCCCAGAGACCTCCGGCATGGGGAGTCCTAGGAGGAGAGAAGTGCCATTCCACTCCGTTTCGAGCAGTGAAGTGCGAGAGCGCATTCTTCGATCGTCTGAGCAGCTCCTGTATCTGTTTCAACTCCGCTTGAGCTCCGATGAAGTTGGAACCGTTGTCGGAGTACATGGCGACTGGGCATCCTCTGCGGGCACAGAACCTTCTCAAGGCTGACAGGAACTCGTCAGTAGATAGATTGAGGCAGAGTTCCAAATGTACCGCTTTGGTGGCCATGCAGATGAATAAGCAGGCGTAGCTTTTGATGTGGACGGGTTTTCTAGTGTACCCTTGTTTGGTGATGAAGGGGCCAGCGAAGTCCACTCCTGTGTGCAAGAATGGAGCTGATGGCATGGTCCGGACTTGAGGGAGAAGACCCATGGGCTGAGTCGTTCCTTGTTTGGTATGCTCTTTGACACTTGATGCAGCGTCTGCTGAGTCCTTTGAGGTAGTTCCGGAGACCAGGGATGTGATATTTGTCCTTCACTATGGCGAGCAACGTATTCGTGCCTGGGTGAAGGTGTCTCTCATGCAGGGATGATAAGAGAAGTCTTGTGAGGCCCGACTGGATAGGTAGTGGGATGATAGATGTGCCATGAGAGGGACTGACGGGGTCCCTGATTCTCGTAGACACCAGAAGGATTCCACGATCGCCCAGAGAGATCTTGTACTTTCCAAGGACATGGCCTTTAGGTAACGATTTATTCTTCTTCAGGGCTTGGAATGCTTGAGGGTAAGACTCCCGCTGCTCCATAGAAATGAGGCGCTCGAAGGTCTCCTTGTACTCGGGCGCTTTGATTGTTGAAGACCTTGATCTTTCGGAGGGGGCTAGTCTTGTGTTGTGAAGGAATCTCCTACACCAGGATAGGATTCTTATCATGTGGTTGAACTTGGAAAACTTGTCCCAAGGTTTCTCCTGCGGCTCCGGTATAGCAGACAATGTCACGGTCTTGACCTCTGGTATGACGTCTGGCAAGGAGAACTGAGGAGGGGGCCATTCCGATTGTGGAAGCTTGAGCCATGGGGGTCCTTTCCACCAGAGTTCGGAGTCCAATAGAGATTTCGCTGAAACACCTCTGCTAAGCATGTCTGCAGGGTTGGAGGCAGAAGGCACATGGCTCCACTTGGCATTGGGAATGAGCTCTTGTATTCGCTTGACCCTATTGCCCACGAATGTATTGAGTGAAGCAGGTGATTTGCGCAGCCAACAAAGGACGATGGATGAGTCTGTCCAAGCCGTCATGGAGTTGATGTCCAGTAGCTCAGAACAGTAGTGCAACAGTTTGGCCAGTGTATAGGCAGCTGTGAGTTCGGCTCTCGGGATTGTAAGACCTTTGAGCAGCATTACTCTAGCTTTAGAGATGATGATGGATGTAGTGGACGTGCTGTCCGATAAGATCTTTTGTAGATAGACTACAGCTCCGTACGCTTCTTGGGGGCATCCGAGAACCCGTGAAGGTGGTGAGCTATGGCAGCGGCCGAAGTGGTTGAGTATCTGCGAGGCACAGAATGGTTGGAGATGATTTCCAGCTGAGATGTCCACGCTCGCCAGGAGTCTTGGATCGGTGTAGGTATCTCTTCGTCCCATCCGACTTTGAGCTCCCACAGTTTCCTGAGCAGGATCTTTCCCGTGATGGTGTAAGGAGAGTACAGCCCTAAGATATCGTAGACCTTGCCAAGGTTGGATGCAATGCTACGCTTGCTGGGGAAGACGTCAGGTGGAACTTCAGGCGTGGAAACTGACAGACTATCCTGTGACACGTTCCAGTGAAGTCCCAATGCCTTGATCGGTTTTTCAGTTGATGAGATGAGGAGGTCTGCTGTCTCCACGATCTCCGGAGGTATGGTGAGTCTGAAGCTGTCACTGCTGGAACGCCACTTTCTTAACGTCATGCCAGCGAGCTCTAACAGACTGCAGAGCTGTTCTCGCAGGTGTGTAGCTTCTTCCACTGTCTCTGCCCCGGCTAGATAATCGTCCACGTAGAAGTTCTGCAGGATGGCTTTACTAGCTTGTGGATGAGAAGAGTGGTGCTGTTCCGCGAGATGTCGAATCACTTGAGTGGCTAGGTACGGGGATGACCTGACGCCAAAGGTCAGTCTCTTCATCCGCATGTCCTTGAGTTGGCCAGACTCGTCCCTCAGCAGAAATCGATGAGCGTCGTGTTCACTAGGATGGAGCTTGACTTCCCGGAACATCTTGCTGATATCAGCTGAGATTCCAATGACATGAGTGCGGAACTTCAGCAAGATGTCGGTCAACTGAGGTTAGAGATTTGGGCCAGGCTTCAGAGTATCATTGAGGGATATTCCGTTGGTAGTGGGAGCAGAGGCGTCGAACACCGGCCTCACTTTGGTCGTGGTGGAGGAAGCCTTGAAGACCCCATGGACAGGCATGTAGTAGTGCGCAATGTCCTTTTCTGATGCAGGTACTTCCTCGGCATGGTCCAGGTGGTGATATTCCTCCAGGGCCGTATTAAACTCGCTCAGCCTTCCTTTTCTTGTGAGGGTCTTCTCATTCTGAGTAGAGCGTCTAACAGCCAAAGTTCTTGAGGCACCCAAGGAAGGGGTTGGAGTTATACGAGGGAGGCACACGACATATCTCCCGTCTTGATCGCGTTGATGCATGTCAAGGAAATGTTGAGTTACTTCTTCGTCCTCAATAGAGAGGTGAGCAGATTCCGGCGTCCTATCCAGCTCCCAAAGTCGAGAGAGATCATCCTTCAGGGTGTCTTCAGACGCTTGTATTTGCAACACTGCAGGATTCTCCAGTTGTCCTTCCAGAGGTCCCAGAACAGTCCACCCGAATATGGTCGGTTGGATGTCCACTCCTGATTCCAGCCCTCTGACTAGCGAGCCGAGTAGACACTTGGAATAGTTCTTTCCTCCCAGGAGGATGTCTATCTTTCCCCCGAAGTGAGGGTCCGCCAGGGGCAATCCTTTGAGGTGAGGCATGGCTTTGATGTCGTCGATGTTCCTTGGAGAGGGAACCTCAGGAAGACTCTTGACCACTTGCAGCTTGGTCGTGATGAATTTGTCAGGATGGAGTAAGGACTGGATGGTGACTTTCACGAAGTAGCGACTGACTCTTCCTCCACAGGACATGTTGATGTTCAGACGCCTGGGGTGCCTCTTAAGCCTGAGTTGGGTGGCTACCGTCTCCGTGATGAGGGAAGTAGATGCCCCGGTGTCGAGGACCAGTCTTACGTCTGTCTCTCTGTCCCCTTGGACTGCTTTCGCTACAGCCGTGTGGAGGAAGGAGATCTCAGGAGGCTCTTCAGATGAGTCAGCCGAGTCAGAATCTGCTTCTCCTATAGCCATGAAGTCGTTGGCAGAAGAGGCAGATGAGCTAGCGCTCAAAGTCTTTGATGAAGACTGTTTTGAGGGTCGATGCAGGAGAGTATGGTGTTTAGAATCGCACTCTCTGCAGGTGTAGGAGGAGTAACAATCCTGCGTGGAATGGCTGGTGGACAGACAGTTGGTGCAGCTTCGCTTGTCCTTGACAAACTTGAAGCGCTTGTCTACGTCGTAGCCGAGAAAGATGGGACACTTGAACAATTTGTGTTGCTCCTTGCACAGAACGCACTCCATCAAGTTGGTCTTAGCTTGGCGGAAGGTGCCCTTCTTCGGCTGGAAGCTTGTGGCTGTGCTCCTAGTTTCCTTGGGCCGGTCGTGGATATTGCTTTCCAATGGTTTGATGAATGCCTCTATGTTCGCCATGGTGGGAACCAAATCGGATGTAGTGTAGAACTTGGTCCATTGATCCATGAGGTTGTCATCCAGCTGATCGATAACCAGGGCTGCTGCAATCTGAGTGGCTTCCGCGCACCCCAGTTGCTCCATGGCTCGTAGTGGAAGTGAGTAGTTTTGCCTTAACTTGGCGAAGCTAGCTTGGTCGAGGTGTATCCTTTCCCGAGACATCATCTTCCTCACAAGATGAGGAAAGACGCGTTTGGGCGACCCGTAGCGATCCTTCAGGGCTTCAAGTGCTTCTGTATAACCGTTCTCTGAATTGGCGTAGGACTTGACTATTTCTTTTGCTTCAGTCTCTTCCATGGCCTTGAGAAGGAAACATGACTTTTCCCTTTCGGAGTATTCATCTCCAGCTCTATCGAGCGCGGAGGAGAACATGTCGTAGAAGTGGAGCCAATCCGGGGGTTGACCCGAGAAGGTTGGTAGATCCAACTTCAGCTTGGTTCCTCTGTACATGGTGGGCCTTTCCGTAGTGGTGGCCGCTGGCAGTGTGGAACGTCCTTCCGCAGCCCTGATGTTGTTATGCAGTGCGGTAACGCCTTCACGAAGCTGAGATATGATGGTATGAATGTGTTCATTGCTGAAGTAGGAAGAGGCCTTCCTGGCCAGAGCGGACACCTCCTTCTTGAAGTCTTTGAAGGACTCCTGATCGTGAGTCCTCGAGGGTTCCCTGATGGTGAGCAGGGAGTCGAGTTCTGCGCTCAGGTCGGTGCCCGCCTGCCAAATCTCCAGCTCGCATCTGAGCTTGTTGAGTTCTTGACGAATTGAGTAGTGAGTATCGTCTCTGACTTCTCGCTCGGTTGATTCGGCGCTGAGAGCAGATTCGTCAATCGAGACGAGATCCTCGATTTGTTCTTGTATGACCTCGTGAAGCTTGACCTCGTGGTCGAAGTCAGCCTTGAGTGAATCTATCTCCGTCATAGCGATTTCCCTTAGGTCCTTAGACAGTAGAGCCGAC
>WLWD01003271.1_pt1 | contig 55104 bp, 31 predicted proteins | sample 6712731 | NCBI WGS metagenome assembly WLWD01 (sample SAMN12718690, study PRJNA576275) | sponge metagenome | isolation source: marine sponge | host: Mycale hentscheli | place: New Zealand: South Island, Marlborough, Capsize Point | collected 2014-11-01 | reverse complement strand
TGTATGTGTGTATGTATGTGTGTGTGCATACATATGTGTGTATGTGTGCATTTGTGTATTTAGGTGTGCTATGTGTGTGATGATTGTGTGTGTTCATGTTTGTGTGTGTTTGTGTGTGCATGTGTGTGTGTGTATTTGTGTGTTTGTGGTACATTGTATGCTCCAACTACAAGAATTCAAATTTAGCATCTGTACCTTAATTAATATGAAGGCAAGGGTGGTGGTTAAGGTGTTATTAGGGCTGCTATTGAAGTTGTAAACACTCTCAACAAAGTAAGCTTAAATATCCTTGCCATGCATTGTGTACATTACTTTCACTTAGCTAGCAGTAGGGAATACTAAATATGAATACATGTACTTTCATTGATGTGCTAGTGACCATGAATGTCATGAATACCAGACATTACATAAGTCAGTCAGTCACTTATATTTTCTTCTAGTTATGCAACTTGAAGAGCTAAAGCTGAATACGCAAAGTAACCTTTGCTGTATCTTCCTCAGCACATGACAAGTTCTACTCCCTCACTTTACTTCAGTAGCAAAACTCTCGGCTATGTTTGAAAAAGATGAGAACTTTTAGTAGATAATAGTGAAGGACTTAAAAAATGATTTTCGTCACAGCCTCGCTCTCAGCAGGTGAGGCAGGTCAGCCTCAACTAGAAAATTCTAACTGTATGCTGTAAATATTTCATGGTGGGGTGAGGGAGGTAATGAATATTAGCTACCCAATACAATTCCAAGTAAATAAAAACTCAATCTCCATCCATGAAGTTCAAATGACTCCGTTGTTACATTGATAGTCCTTGACCGAAGATAATAAGCTACATTGTTGACAGAACACGTCCCTGGGGCCCTAGCAACGCCTTTACGGGTCATTTTCACGGAATCAACAATAATAAATTGAACAAAAAATAAGGTCTTGTTTAGTGCGTAGGGCGAAGATGACTTGTGCTTACAGCTAAAAAAATTTTTTTTTTTTTTAATTAGATGCCGCATTTTGGCAGATTTTCCCAAAATCGGTGATCATTGTAAAAAAGAAATTCTTCAATAGTATGTACATTGTAATAATCTGAACTCATTTAAAAGCAGAATTTTACCTGGAATTGTTCTTTGCATTATTAATTTAGAGTTTATTCTTTTCATCGTGAGATTTATTTGAGACGACTAGTTTGGTAAACAAATAAAAATGTAAATATCAGCATTAATTTTGAACTCTTCCCCAATATTCACATCCATATAGACATACAAAGAATGTTTATAGTTACAACATTACCAAAAAAAATTAGATCTCCTTTTGTGCAAGTCAATTCGCGCCTGCTTGTAGACTGAACTGAGAGCAGTGGCCTCTAATACCATAATCATATTAATTTCTTTCTCCTCCTACTTCCTACCCAATTTTTTATCATTCAAACTACCACTTTATGAATGTAACCACCGTTTCACTTTTGTTCTGTTGTGCATAAATTACTAGTTGCTGGCGGAAGAAGCCTCTATCATTTTGGGCTAGTGATTTGATGAGTAGTTTGTGCTAAAGGACGTAGTTCTTGGTTTACTTAGTTTGATTGGAGGCCATAGAAACAATTAGGAAGTACAACCTAATCATTTACACCAATGCTTATAAAAAGTGCTGTCAGTTCCAACAATGTGACTGTCTGTAGAAAACTGGGTATAATGTGCCCCCTCCATATTTCTTTTTAATACCTATTATTTTAGCAGCAAGAAATTGAAATGTCATGTCTAATCTGCACTTTGTTTTTCCAATAAGCATTATTTTGACTCCTTATTTATTTTTATGAAATAGAACAACATTAAATACTATTCTCAATGTGTCATTTAATGTTGTCCTCTTAGGTGATATGGAAAAGGCTATTATGATACAAAGTCTGGGATGGAGAGAGGTACATTCTATCAGTTAAGAAACTTGATCAACCGCAGGAATGTCAAGAAAGAAGTGAAAAGTGATGTGAATGCATACTTCATTGAAATTGTGGTGACCGGTTACATTGTTAGTGCAGTCCTGTCCTATCTTGGTATGGCATGTATTGATGATAACCCAGTGATACTATTCTATCTCCTGACCTGTGGATGGAAGATGACTCAGTCAGGAAGTCTGCACTGATTGGTGTTGCGTCTGCCATTGTTGACAAACACATCGACCTAGCTACAGAATTCGGTCAAACACAAGAGGGAAGTGATGATGGCAGTGCAGAGAGCAGTGGTGATTGGGGAGAGAGTGCTGATGATGGCGGAGAAGGCGGTGATGGTCCTATGGGTTCAGCATACGAATATTGTCGGGAAGTGTTGAGCTTGCTGTATCTCAATTTCAAAGATTCGATCAGGGAAGGAGATGGAACACGTGTAATGGTAGCATGAAAATATTTCATGCTTATTTTCAAGGCAACCAAGCACAAGAACTATGCAATGGAAGAACTCACTATGCTCACACAATATTTTGTGATCCTGCCAAATTTAGCGGAACAACTTAAGTGGAGTCGTTTTGTTAATGTGCATGGCTTTCCAGGACGTAACATTAGTGCAGATCTGCACATGGAGCACATGAACAGGACTGTGAAGACAATTATTGATAGTCAGGTGGCTTAGGGTCATATTTTGGTCAAATGGGGACGAAGCGGACAAAAGCACCAAATTTTTTTTGATAACTCATATGGTACTTAGCTTCAATTCTGAGGGGGGAGCCACCTCTGGGTGTGAATAAAATGTGCTATTTTTGCTGTTGAAACATTTTGGGATATAAAAATTGCTGATTCAGCACTTCAAACTTTAAAAAATGCATGAAAGCTATTTTTTCCTTTGGCAAATTAGCATACATTAGCAGCTGCCTTGTGCATGCAAATTCCTGCACTGCCTTGTGGTGCATTATCTGGAGTTCATGAGCAGCTGCTTGTCAAGTACTCACTGAAGTCATGGATTGGACTTTGTGCATAGTCTGCCAGCAGAAAACTCGTGAGGCACTTAAGTGTCCCTTGAATGCAGGGCCTTCAGGAGGCCAGTCAAGTGCTTATGCAACATTCCTACAGAATGTCAAGGAATTCACAGACCTGAATCAACTGCCAGTGCCACTCAAGTTTGGACAAGATATAAATGTTGACCAGCTTGTTGAAAAACAAGCCAAGTGGCACAAATCATGCTACTTAAAATTCAACCATGACAAGCTTCAAAGGGCAAGGAAGAGAGGAAGAAGTGAGAACGCAAGCAGTAGTTCTACAGATAAGAGACCCCGTTTACTCCGCCAGCCTCTGAACAAGATGAACTGCATATTCTGCGGAGAGGAGGATGGGCTTCTCCACGAGTTTCAGACTCTTGATGCAGATGAGAATGTGAGGAAAATGGCTACAGATCTACAAGAGACAACACTGTTAACCAGGATTGAGGGTGGAGACTTCACAGCATTAGAGGCAAAGTACCATCTGGCCTGCTTGACTGGACTAAGAAATAGGCATCGCTCTTTCCTCAGGCAAAGGCTTAGTTCCCGGAGCAATCTTGAAGAGAGCCAGATAGAAGCAAGAGCCTTCGTTGAGCTTGTTACTCACATTGAAGATGCCGTGGCAGATGGCACTTTCTGTTTCAAGTTTTCATCATTGCGCCAGATGTATGAAAGCCGCCTGGGAGATCTTGGTATCAGTAAAGAGGTCAACAAAGTTCGATTCAAAGAGCGAGTTCTGTTACATTTTCCCAATGCACAAGAGCAAAATGATGGAAAGAATGTGATTCTTGTTTTTGACCAGGGGTTGCAGCAAATTCTCAAGAAGTCCATGGAAAGTGACTCTCAAGAAGACATGTTTATCTTGATGAAGGCTGCTAGAATAGTTCGTAATGACATTTTTTCATTCAATGGTTTCAACTTCAATGCCTCATTTCCCCAAGCATGTCAGAAAGGATCGTTACCTATGACTCTCAAGTTACTAGTTACAATGTTGCTCAGAGGAGCTGATATTGTGGACCAGGATTCTTCTGATTCACAGGCATGTCTCTCAGTAGCACAGACTATTCTTTTCAACTGCAAGAAAAAGGCCACCACTACTACCAAAAAGAGAACTTCCACTGGAAAGAGTCGGCATTCCTTGGAGTATGAGCCACCTCTACCCCTCTACATTGGACTGAATGTTCACACACAGACAAGGTCTAAGAAGTTGATTATGGAGCTGCATGCGTTGGGTCTCAGTGTAAGCTATGACAGAATTCTACAATTGGAGAATCAGCTAGCAACTGCTGTCACTGAGGATATTGTGAAGAAGGGCATTGTGTGTCCTGCCCAGCTGCGTATAGGGCTTTTCACTCTTAGTGCTTTTGACAACTTGGATCACAATCCATCAAGCACCACAGCCAAAGGTGCTTACCATGGCACAGGCATCAGTCTGTTCCAGTCCCCTACCAAATTGAAAATGGGATGTCCCCAGGATGGAATAAGCATAGCGTGATAATGATGAGGCTCCCTCATTCAGTCCCATTTCTAATGCAGAGGAGACTTCTGATGATGAAGAAGTAATGGAGGATATTGATCTAGAGGACACCTGTGGTAGAATGACTTCTCCCACATGAAGCTAACTTATTCATGCTACCCTAGACTTGTTCACGCAACCCTACCCTAATGCATTTTCATTCATTCATTCACCATAGTCTTATTCATGCAATTACATTCACACGTAACCTGAACTTATTCAACCCATACCTATGCACGCAAGTTCATCCATGTTATTTCCCACCTCACTGGTTTGGCAGGTTTGGTATATTTTGGCCAGCCTCACTTTATTGCACAGATTTCATTTTTTCACTCCATATTTCTAGCCATTACATGACAAGTATATAGATGACTATAAAAGTCAAGCTAAGTCTGTACAACTCCATATTTCTAGCCATTACATGACGGAGAAGGCAACAAAGTCAACAGTAGTAAGTTTGTAGTAGCCTCTAGTAACCACTAATAACAAAATTATTTTTGTACTTATTTTTACATATTAAGATAATTCCAACATACATACACTTTAACTATCCTAATTTTGGTGGCTGGGAACCATGCATTGTCTAGTTTCAAGTCAAAAATGTCTGCGCACCGCCTGTAGTCCGGACATTAATTTATTCCCCGCCAATACCCCACCATTCGATAATACGCGACCATAAACAATCGCGCATTAGTAGCAGAAGTATACTTTGCGAAGTTGTGGTGTTTTAGTTTAGCTTCTTGTTGTCTCATATTCGTTTACAGCAACTCTCCATACGTCGTCTGAGCTCACGCGGCAAGGTGCACCAGGCTGCCTCTCCTCCAGTAGCCGTTCTCCGGACTCTGCGCACCTGAACTCAAGGGGATGGATCCACCAGGCTCTATTTCTGCGGAGCGAAGACTTCCCAAGCTGCGCAGATGTAATACCTTCACCTCTGGCTATCTCCAATAAACTGCTCTCTCTTCTGACTCTCTTGTTATAGTTGTATTGATGTTTGTTTACTCTTGATATAGGTGGGCTCTTTTTAGAACCAATACAAACTAATTGAAAAAAAATTGCTCGCGTACTCGTAGTACGAGATATGGGGGTGGGGCTATTTCTTAAGAATTGCGAGTGGAATTAAAGTTCCAAATTTTGTATGAGTTTTTCTTGGAATCTAATAATGAGAACGACACAAAAATTTTACACACGGGTAAACCAAAAAAAATGAACTGTACCATAACGAGAATTTTTCAATATCTTATAAATAGAAAAAATTGCGAATAAATCATAAAGTAATATTGAACTGGATAAGAACTCGTTGTCTTGCAGTAGAGTATCGGCTAGGCTAGTAGAGTATCAGCTAGGCTAGTAGTGCACCAAATTGCGGAGCTCCAACTTAGCTGCTACAAAGCTTTATAACCAGGCCCCGATATTTCCTCCAGATTCGCTGCTCCTTCGGCAGGTACTTTGTCCTTGTGTTGTAGTGGAGAAGCCCCTGTAAGTATACAACAATAGTAATCATGCATAGCAACCATCAACAAAAAATTGCGTAGGCGGTGTGCGGCCACCCTTAATAAACCCCCAATGCAGCTGCACCAAAACCCTAGAAATAAAGTACAAGCACAGCAGCTGGAATCTAGAATGCAGCTGGTATAAAGAGAGGGGGTATTAGGATAATTTTGAACACCACCTTCTAATGCAGCAAGTATAAACAGAGCATAGAATAATTTTAGGCATGAACCCCCAGGGACTAAATTAGTACTATAATAACACTGACTAAGCAGGCTTAAACTGGACTGAAGTAACCCTTTTGACTACATAAAATTCCTTGAGAACCCATGTAATTAACAGTGTAACTAAGCTTATTATAATTATGAGCAAATAGGTTTGATCCAGGTATTCAACAATTTGTAATTTAGTCAACACAAACGGAGTTGTCAACAATATTATTGTGGTTTAGGTCAACTGAAGCACACCAATATACTGATGCAACTTGTTTATTTCAATTGTATTTTTCTAATTTCCTGTGTTGCATACATTAATTATAAAGTTAACCTACACAATCACATCTGGAGAGAAGCAAGTGCTATAAGCTTTATAAAACCCTTTTTGTATATCATTCTTTATTCTACCATATAATGAAACCAAGCTTGATGAGATGGCTCACATTTTAGATCATTATATGACACTAGTGCCTACTGTTAAAATGAATGGCCATCTTCAACTTAGCAATGCTGATCTCCTTCAAATTGATGACACTACATTTTTTTCTATATTGTTTGGAGGTGATCAATTGACAGTGGCTCGTGTACGTGGTGGCAAGCACAACGTGATACCCATGAGAACAGGGTAGATAAATTTGAGGGTTTATTGCCTGTGAGCTTGTCCAAGAGGTACTGGTATCAGAATGGCAGATGTTTGATACTACAGAAGTTACCATTAATAAGGTAAGAGCGTGATTTTGTATTTGTTTGCTGATATTATAGTGTTTGCATGAACTATGCTAAAACATAGTAACAATACTGTAGTTTTATTATGTTACCTAACTATAAGGCTCGCTCGATATTTGTGCTCAAGCACACCACTAGTATATATATATATGTATGTATGGATGGTATGGATGCCCTTTAAACGCGCGGGAACTTTTTCCTTTTAAAAACACGGCTTTTTATGCTTGACCCCAGTTTATTCTTAAACTTACAGCATTAAGCAAGCCTTACTTTATACTTAAGCTCCAAAGTGTGAGAAAATTCCTGCGAAAACACTTGCTTTTCAAGAAACAAAAAGTTGATTAGACCGGTTACTATGGCATTGAAGACCCTTTTCCAGACTTAATTTCATAAGAGTTTGTTCCATGCAGCCTGCACAGCAGGGTGTGGTCTTGTTAGCGGTTGGAGGGCGTAGTCCCGAACAAGCTAAATATACATAAATAACTCTGGCCTTTCTTTTATGTAGCTAAGAGCTTGTTGTCAACAGTGACTGGTAAATTCAAATAGTCAGAATGGCTCAAATTTGGTACTACAAAAGTTACCACTGCTCAAGAAAATGAGGTAAGAAAGCTATTTTGTATTGAGTGCTAAAATTTATTGTCTTTTGTTTTTGTAGCTGAGAACTTGTCAAGAATTCAAGGTAATTCAGATAGTCAAAGTAACTTAAATTTGGTACTACAAAAGTTATCAATACTCAGGAAATTGAGGTAAGTAGTAATTCCATATTTGTTGGCTAAAAAATTACAAATAATAACACGGGTTTATTGTTTTATCATAGCATGAGAGCTTGTTCAAGATTTACTGGTAATTGAGATTATCAGAATGGCAGATGTTTGATACTTCAAACGTTACCATTAATCAGGTAAGAGAATGATTTTGTATTTGTTTTCTGAAATAAAAGGTCATAACTGCTATTATAGTTTTTGCATGAACTAAGCTAAAACATAGTAACAATACTTAATTTTTTATGTTACCTAACTATCAAGCTCGCTCGCCATTTGTGCTCAAGCACACCACTAGTATATATGTATGTATGGATGGTACGTATGCCCCTTAAACGCGCGTGCTTGTTCTCTTTTTTCTCCAAAAAACACGGCTTTTTAGGCTTGACCCCAGTTTATTCTGAAACTACAGCATTAAGCAAGCCTTACTTTATACTGTTTAAAGTTATCATTATTGACTATGAAAACTATGCTCATGTATAATTGGTCAAAACATTAAACTTCATAGCAAAATTTTAACACAAACAAAGCTGTAGCATATTTAATTTGGGGGAAATATTTGGGGAAAGAGGAAAAAAAAAGCAAACTGAGAGTAAAGAAATGGTTTATAAACAACGGCTGAACTAACAACTGTAATAATTTTGTGTTAAATTGTATTTTCTTACTTTGTTAATCTCCAAGAGCATCTCTAGTTTTTCACCACAACACTTTTTTTGTAGCCTAAAATTATACATGAAAATATATATATATAATGAGTGCAGTAGATAATTGTTGACATAACTCAGATATAGTCGCAAAAAGTACCAAATACTTGATAAATTCATTAATCCTAAATAAGAAATTATCTCTTCCATGCTCAAACTCAACTTAAACGGCTAACTCTATTAAAATACATCACTTACATTAGCCAAAACACTCTATTGTTTCCAATAATCAATACACATTTTAACTTACTGGTTGGTTCTCCGAAAAATCCAAGGCGGGTGCTTGTGCGCATTGTAATAATTACGATTCTGCGCATACGGTAAGCACTCACTTGTAAACAAACTCTCAGAAAAATTTAGCCATAGTTTATACGGCGAGATGGTCTTCTGGGAGGATTTAAATAAAACATTAAATTAGACATTTACGGTGGAGCAATGGCTAGATTTCTTCTATTTCGTGCGCTAGCTTAGTTTTAGCCATTGGGGTGGAGCAATGGCTAGATTTCTTCTATTTCCTGCGCTAGCTTAGCTATATAAGTAGCTAACACAGTTACTGTCAAATATAGAATCTAGATGGTTAGCTATTGCAGCTAATTCCCTTACTGCTTGTTAGTAAACTTCTAATCAGTAGCTAAAAACTATAAATTAAAATACAGTATAAAATTAGCTCATTGTAAAATTTAACTGATTTTAATAAAGTACAACCAGGTTGGCTTGATTGTTATCAGGTAAATAAAAATGCTAAATAAACAAAAAAAATGTGGTCATTTACATCAATTTGCACAATTACGCTTATGTCAGTGTTACTGGACCGCTGCAATGTTTACACTTAGACTTAACACTGGCCTCAGTGTTACTATAACACTGCACAATTTTACACTCTTGATTTACACTACAAAAGTGTTATTATAACGCTTCTTTTTTAACAGTGTACGTAATTCCATATTTGTTAGCTAAATATGCAAAAATAACTCTGGCCTTTCTTGTTTGTAGCTAAGAGCTAGTTGTCAACAGTGACTGGTAAATTCAAATAGTCAGAATGGCTTGTAGCTAAGAGCTAATTGTCAACAGTGACTGGTAAATTCAAATAGTCAGAATGGCTCAAATTTGGTACCACAAAAGTTACCACTGCTCAAGAAAATGAGGCAAGAAAGTAATTTTGTATTTGTGTGCTAAAAGATTGTCTTTTGTTTTTGTAGCTGAGAGTGTTGTCAAGAATTCGAGGTAATTCAGATAGTCAAAGTAAGTTAAATTTGATACTACAGAAGTTAGCAATATTCAGGAAATTAAGGTAAGTATTAATTCTATATTTGTTGGCTAAAATTACAAATAATAACACTGGTTTATTTTTTTATCGTAGCTGAGAGCTTGTTCTAGAGTTACTGGTAATTGAACTAAGCTCAAACATAGTAACAATACTTAGTTTTATGTTCTGAGTATTGATAACTTCTGCTGACTATTTGAATTACCTCGAATTCTTGACAAGCTCTTAGCTACAAAAAAAAAAGACCATCAATTTTAGCACACAAATACAAAATTACTTTCTTACCTCATTTTCTTGAGCAGTGGTAACTTCCGTAGTATCAAATTTAAGCCATTCTGACTATTTGAATTTACCAGTCATTGTTGACAACAAGCTCTTAGCTACAAAAAAGAAAGGCCAGAGTTATTTTTGCATATTTTGCTAACAAATATGGAATTATGTACTTACCTCAGCTTCCCTGGAGTAGTAGTAGCTTCCTTAGCATTAGTATTACGGCATTCTGACTACCAATGGCTCTTGACAACAAACAAGCGGCACTCCGTATCCCCCTAAAACGGGTAAGTTTTGAAATTACGTTTCAGCAACTTTTTGTGTCTTGAAAAACAAGAGATTTCGCCGGAATTTTCTCATACTTTGGAGCTTAAGTTTAAAGTAAGGCTTGTTTAATGCTGTAGTTTCAGAATAAACTGGGATCAAGCCTAAAAAGTCGAGTTTTTAGGAGAAAAAAGTTCCACGCGCGCGTTTAAGGGGCATACGTACCATCCATACACACATATATACATATATCATATACCCGATTTTGCATTATCCACCCCGAATACTGTCTCGCTCGCTAACTAGTGGTGTGCTTGAGCACAAATGGCGAGCGAGCCTGCCTAGTTAAGGGTGCAGTACCACCGGAACCTGTGGCCATTAAGTAATTCAATACAATACCACAGAACCGCCCGTAACTCGATCCCAAATTACTCTCCGCGAACTGCCTATTCGTGCGCAATATGTACGCGTATCAATTAACTTTGCCGCCAATAACTTAGCCAATTTACCACATACCAGAGCTATTACCACGAGGGCCAGCCAGCTACCACGTAGTAATTACTTTAGGGAAGCCATAATGGGTAGAATAAAAAGAAGGAAGCAGCAATTGACTGCAGCCAGGTCAAAAAGGTTTTGTGAAAGTAAGTTTTTTTTGTTTTTGTTTTTGTTTTTGTTTTTTGTTTGTTTTTTGTCAAACATTCCTGAATAGCTCCATGTCCAGGCCTGGGCCACACAGTTGATCAGGTTAGAATTGACAAAAAAAAAAGGAATAATTTTACAATGAAACGTAAATCAAAGGCTGATGTCGGTGATATCAATATGGAGAGCCAGGGGACAGTCTCTCCTTTCGAAGCAGTGCCTTCCCCGGAGAGCCAGAGTGTTGTCTTCTTTCCTGGACTTGCGTCTTCTCCTTTAGAAGGCCAGGAAGCCAGGACTTCTTTAACGGGCCAGGAAATTGTGTCCTCTCCTCTGGATAGCCTGGGAGCTGTGTTCTCTCTTCCTGAGGATGTAAATTATACTCCTGAGAGCCAAGGAGCTGAATCTGAGGTTAGAATTCCTATATAGACGAACACATATAAGAAAATTGAGGCTTTGAAACAAAATTTGAAGTATTATTTCATAATTGGAAAAAAAACAAAAAAAACCCTGACTGCTTTGCAACCATATTGTGATCTAAAGTGTTACTTGCAAATATCTTGCACAAACTTCTAAACCACATCTACACCAGTATTTATCATAAAATCAAACAACAACATCAACAGCTTGCCTAGAGTGCTATCATGTGTTAATTTTTTTGCTGACATAATTTTAAGTTCTGGCATGTGTATTGCTATAAACAATTACAATGGTTTATAGGTAATGCCCACTGAAGCACATACCTCAGTCATCCAAGAAGTAATGACTTTCGCCAAGGATGCAGGGTTCACACCAGAATTGGCAAACTTGATTTCAGAGGTAGTATCCACTGAAAGCATTTCTTGGTCTGCTTCTGATTCGCTGCGCATTCACGAGTCTAAGTGTTCATGGCGTAAACATTATCCAGTGCTGTCCTTCATGGTATCTGGCCACCTGCATTGTGAATACGACAGACTGAGTGGTCTCCTCGGTTTGCCACCATGTTGTAAGTCGCAGTGGGGCAGAATTACCAAGAAATTGGAGGAAACCGTCACAGACTTGGCAGAGTGGTCCTGTGGTCAGGTAAGAAGTGAGATTGTGAATCGCGGAGATAGCAAAAGGTGGATGGCCTCTTTTGATGGCTTTTACCTGACCCGGGGCCACTACTCCAATAACTCTTCTGCCACACTCCACGATTATGTCTCAGGGAAGGTGGCGTGGTTTGCACATCGCACTAAACGTGGTTCTGGCCATAACTGGTGCGGCACTTCGGCGGGTGCAGAGACAGATATGCTCGATGACCTTCTTGGTAAGGCTAAGGATGCTGGGTTTGTGATCGGTGAGCTGGTGTGTGACAAAGACACGTCATCAAATGCCACTTTCTGTCGGCATTTTCCCGAAGGAATGGTGACGTATTGTTCCAACCACACCACCAAGAATTTCCATAAGGCTCTGGAAAAAGTGAAGAGACACAATTGTGAGGTAAATGGTAAAACTATTTGTACTGAATTTTAAATGAAAGATTAAATCAATAATAAATCATGAATTAACAGTTTTGTGTTGTACCCCCAATATTATGTTATTATAGTTTTCGTGTACTTGTTCAAGTAATTATTTTTTCCTATTACTTATTATCATTTTAATTAAATATAGTGCAAGGCAGACAGGTTCCGCTGTAAACGGATGTCAGATGACTTACTCACACATTGCAAGGCTGCTCTGAGTAATGTGATTGCATCTGACATAGTGCAGCAGTCGGATAATCCATTCAAGGAGTTCACAGATGGCATCCGGAACTTCATTCATCACTATTGTAAGGATAGTCACGCTTCTTCTTGGTGCCATCATCCTAAGGTAACACAATAATCAAACTTTTTTTAATGTAGATGCACTATTTCTAATTGAAAACTTTTCCAGATTTATTAATACATAATAAAAAAAAATTGTATTGTTCAGGTGAACTCTGATGGGTCTCCATACAAGGCCAAGCACCTCTTCACTTGCAGGTCCCAGGTGGCTGCATTCACTAGCCTCATTGAGGAAATGGCTGTGTATCCCCAGGACTACGTGTCAGACCATGGTCGCCTTACCACTAATACAGTGGAAGGTTTCCATGGACTGGCACTGATGTACAGGGGAAAGCGCACTGACCTCTGGCACACACACTATGTGTGCAAGACTAACATGGCCATATGCCACAAGGTATACACCAAATAAATTATGAAGGTTGCTAAAGTCCAAGTGGTATATAGGCTAATATTTATTTGCGTATACATGTCTCAGTTGTGCAAGTGTTTTATAATTACATCATATCACTGTAACAGAATCTGGGGCCTATTTGGAAGGTATTCTGCTTCCACAAGATGGGAGTAGACATGCCATTAGATGCTGTTGCTTCCATCGTAAAGGAGCAGCAACAGTGGGAGAAGAGCCGGCAAAAGAAATCCAGCAGTGATAGCATTCACAAGAGGTACTATATATTTAACTAAAATCTATTGGTTCAATCAAAGCAGTTATTAATGCACACCTAATTTAGTGGTATTATCCATGTTTGTGGTATATTGCATATGTGTCATACAATGACATAGCTATGTAACATAAATAATTGTTAGGAACTTACAGAAGAAGGCGAAAAGGGCTCGATATGAGCAGGAGAAATTATACATGGATAGACTTGCAGGAGCTGGCTGCACAGTGGGCGAGTATGTGGGTGATGGGCAGGGAGAGACGGAATCAGTTGTGGCTCTATCTCATGGGGAGGAAATAGATGAGGTAGGAGACGGTGGCGATGAGCAGAGCACAGCTGATGATATTGAAGACCAACAACCCCTGCTTATTTTATTTGACTGCGAAACCACAGGTTTCAGTATCTATACTAACCACATTATAGATATTGCAGCCAAAGTCATCGCATCTCCAGTTCCCGTGAACCAGCCATCATTTTCAAGTCTTGTGCGAACGCCAAGAAACATCCCTGGGCCTGGTAAAAATAACAACAAAAAAATAAATGCAATAATTTATATTTTTTTATGCTTGAATAATATATTTTGTAGTCACAAAGCTGACAGGAATCACACAGACCATGTTACGGTCAGAAAGGCCATTATCTGTGGTTCTACCACAGTTTGTAGAGTGGCTAACTTCTGCTGTAACACATGTTAGTGATGTGACCAGTACTGTCCACTACCCTGGTAAGTATAATATACAGCCTCTGTTTACATAGATAGTAACGTACGCTGTCACCGTAGTTTTAGTTGCCCACAATGGCTTCTCTTTCGATTTTCCGATCCTGATGGCTGAAGTGGAGAATCGTGACAACTTGTCTCTGTCTATCTTTACCTCCAATTCGATCCACTTCAGTGATTCATTGCCCCTTTTGCGTTCGGTACGTACAAAATATGTTTGAAATAATATCAATTTAATCATTCCTTGTAGATGAAGAAAGATGGTGACACAGCTCTCCAAGGACTCAAGTCACTAGGTTTGGAGAAGCTGCACAAGAGTATTGTGGGAACAGATGTACAAGGCAAGAAATAATGCATACGTATTCTTTTTAATTTACACCTCTCTAAATATATGTTAGGTGCTCACAGGGCATTACCTGATGTACTGGCCATGGAAGCAGTTTTGACACATCCTTCTCTGGTCAGGTGTCTGTCAAAGCTCACCATTCGTTCTCCAAACAAGCAGATTTCCCTGTGGCTTGAACAGAAGCGGGCACACTCTAGATCTACTGCTCTTATCAAGTCTTTGGGGAGGAAATGTATCACCTCAGTACAGGCAAAGCGTCTGGACTCCTTAGGACTTGGACTACATTAGCTTGTTGAACTTCATAGTAGTCATTCTAATGAAGGATTTCTCAAATGCCTGAAAGATAAAGGAGTACGAAGTGAAGCTGTGAGAAATAAGCTTCAAAAGGCACTTGAGCAGTTGAATTAGCTTCATCTACCACTCACCTTCTATTGGAGCTTCACCAAGTAGCTGGAAGCAGTTCTTCCTGCAACTACTAGCCCCCACACGTCACTGTTCCGGCACCCAGAATCTTCATCGCGAAGTCTCTCCAACTCTCCAGGCTTGCGTCGTTGTATTTTTTTTGTGTGTGTTTACTTACCCGGCTCTTTTCAGAGCCACCAGACCTCGGAAGGTTTCACTTTACCACTAAATTGCGCGCGTAAGGGTACCCGTAATAAGAGGGCGGGGTCGGAGAATGAAATTATTACGAGTCATTAGTTAGTTTTGGTGTCTAAAAAAGGCTATTCTGAAGAACTGGATTATTGGGAAGAGGTAAGATTTTACACATGAAGAACACGTTCCATTTAGAACAACATAACAACGAGTTTTTTTCTTTTAAATAATACGAAATAAAAATAATATAAGAATTATTTTTAAAAATATAACAAATACAGATATTAAAAATATGGCGTTGTAATTGTGTGTGGAAGTCTTCAGGCTACCGCCGAAAAAAAAATCGGCGCCAGAGCTCCAATCTTCACTTGCAAGTTTTCAGCGCTATTACTCCGTCCCTGGTAGGTCTTTAGTCTTCAAATTTGGTTTAAAAGAGTGGTCTGTTAGTGTCCATTCCAACTGCAACAATAAAGTAAGCGTACATTGAACAGAAAACGAGAAATAAGTACATGGCATAACTCCTCCATCTGCGGTTTAGCGCTGCGGTTTCAAGTGGTACTGCACCCTTAAAACTACAGTATAGTTACTACAGAATTTATAATTTAGCTTAATTCATGCAGAACTGTATAATAGCAGTAGCAAACACAAATACCAAATTACACTCTTACCTGAGTAATGGTAACTTCTGTAGTATCAGACTTGAGCAATTCTGACTACCTCAATTACCAGTAATTCTTGAACAAGCTCTCAGCTACAAAATAAATATAAAAGGCCGTGTTTTTAGGAGAAAAAACGGTACCCGCACGCACGTTTAAGGGGCATACGTACAATCCATACATATATATATATACTAGTGGTGTGCTTGAGCACAAATGGCGAGCGAGCCTTAAACTACACTATTGTTAAATGATTGATTTTAACAAGTAACACTCAAGCTACTAAAATATAGTCAAGTTTTTAAATTACGTATGCGGTAAAGGGGATTCAAAGCCATAGTAACCGCTCCCAGCAACTGTTTGAATTGAAAAAGAAGCAACAAAATCAAGTCACTTTATTTAAAGTTTCCTTTGTGACATTCTTAATAGTAGTTGTAACGCACAATACTTTCACACAACTGAACATACCTACGCAAAACTTACCTTCGTGGTTCGTCTAGTGGCCAATGAATTTACAAGTAAATGCTGTTGAGTAGGGCTTATAACTGTGACAAATAGCGACTAACTCGAATAGAAATGGAGCTCCCATAAGTTTTTGCGTTTAAACTGCACCCGCAAAAGAATTCAAAGCAGTAAACAATTCAATTTCTATGGTGATACGGGTAATGGTCGCTAAACCGGAGGTTCTGTTTAGTGAAGTTTGGGACGGGGTCGAACGCGGAGCGCACACAAAAATACGGAGGGTCAAAGTACAAAATGACATACATACGTCCAAACATATATATCAATAAATAAACAAACATCCCCGATTTTCAATTGTGTTACCCCTGTAAGTGTCTCGCTCGCTACGCTCGCTCACCAACTAGTGGTGTGCTTGAGCACAAATGGCGAGCGAGCCCTATTGTCAAATGATTGATTTAACAACTAACACTCAAGCTACGAAAATAAAGTCGAGTTTTTTAATTACTTATATGCTGTAGAGGGGATTCAATGCCATAGTAACCGCTCCCCGCAACTGTTTGAATTGAAAAAGAAGCAACAAAATCAAGTCACGGTATTTAAATATTTCTTTGTGATATTCTTAATAGTAGTTGTAACGCACAATACTATCACACAACTGAACATACCTATGCAAGACTTAGGCTTATAACTGTGACAAATAGCGTATTAACTTACCACCCCCACTAACTCGAATAGAAATGGAGCTCCCATAAGTTTTTGACTGCACCCGCAAAAGAATTCAAAGCGGTAAACAATTCAATTTCTAAGGTGAAACAGGTAATGGTCGCTAAACTGGAGGATTCTGTTTAGTGAAGTTTGGGACAGGGTCGAACACGGAGCGAACACAATAATACGCGAGGGTCAAAGCACAAAATGACATACGTATGTCCAAACATATATATATACTAGTGGTGTGCTTGAGCACAAATGGCGAGCGAGCCTTAAACTACACTATTGTTATTCAAACTACTAAAATTAAGTCGAGTTGTTAAATTACGCATATACGGTAAAGGGGTTTCAATGCCATAGTAACCACTCCCCTCAACTGTTTTAATTGAAAAAGAAGCAACAATAGTTGTAACGCACAATACTTTCACACAACTGAACATACCTACACAAGACTTACCTTCGTGGTTCGTCTAGTGGACAATGCATTTTTAAGTAAATACTGTTGAGTAGGGCTTATAACTGTGACAAATAGCACATTAATTTACCACCGCCACTAACTCGAATAGAAATGGAGCTCCCATAAGATTTTGAGTTTTAACTGCACCCGCAATTCAAAGCCGTAAACAATTCAATTTCTAAGGTGATACGGGTAATGGTCGCTAAACCGGAGGATTCTGTTTAGTGAAGTTTTTGTGATTGAGCACAAATGGCGAACGAGCCTGATAGTTAGGTTACATAAAACTAAGTATTGTTACTATGTTTTAGCTTAGTTCATGCAAACACTATAATAGCAGTTATGACCTTTTTCAGCAAACAAATACAAAATCACTCTCTTACCTGATTTGTTAACTTTTGTAGTATTAAAAATCTGCCATTCTGATAATCTCAATTACCAGTACCTGTTGAATAAACTCTCAGCTACAATAAACAAAAAATCAGTGTTATTATTTGTAATTTAAGCCAACAAATATGGAATTACTACTTACCTCAATTTCCTGAGTATTGATAACTTCTGTAGTATCAAACTGAAGTTACTTTGACTATCTGAATTACCGTGAATTCTTGACAACAAGCTCTCAGCTACAAAAACAAAAGACCATCAATTTTAGCACACAAATACAAAATTACTTTCTTACCTCATTTTCTTGAGCAGTGGCAACTTTTGTAGTACCAAATATGAGCCATTCTGACTATTTGAATTTACCAGTCACTGTTGACAACAAGCTCTTAGCTACATAAAAGAAAGGCCAGAGTTATTTATGTATATTTAGCTTGTTCGGGACTACGCCCTCCAACCGCTAACAAGACCACACCCTGCTGTGCAGGCTGCATGGAACAAACTCTTATGTGTTGGTTGTCACCCACATACGCATATCCTCTGGGCATGCTCATTGAATTATCCTCTGGGCATGCTCATTGAATTGAATGAACACATGTTCTCACTTCTATATGCTGCTCACTCATGTTATTTCATTCAGTTTTTGTTCAGTCATGGTTCAGTTGCTGTTGCTATGATCTTATATTCTCTATGATGAACCTATCTCTGCCAACTTATTGACAGCTACGGCTACTCCAGCTAGAGCCCTGGTTTCTTTGCATGTGTGCCTGCCACTCTGTAGTCTGGTCCTTCGAATTTACAACCAACTCTGCTCAGGGACTTACACCCCCTGAACATTGGTCCTTCGAGCCGGATACGCTACTGGTGACGGTGAGAGAACCAGCAAACCCTAGCTCTACTACTATTAGCTATCCACTCTGCTCTGGCCTACTACTTGGTCACTAGTTAGCTACTGCACTACCTGCTGAGTATAGTTAACTAGCTACTTAGGCTATTTGTTAGTCTAAGCTGTTGTCTATTCGTTGGCTTCCATGTGTTGGACTTCAGTAACCATCCCTTCAGGATACCTCTACACGGCATCGACTTCTCAATTCGCCTACGACTCTTAAAGGCACATCCGTCTCTTCTGGACGCCCCGGCACACTCCTTTCGTTGCTCTCTTCGAAGGACGCCATCATCTTCGTAACTCCTCCTACCTCTGGGATCTTCCCGCAATTTACACTTCAGGCTTCCGTCACGTGACCTGTTCTGCACTTTGGCGTGAAACCACTTCTCATCAGATAACTCCTTACCAGGTTTTTATCTTCCGTGAACAATTACCGAGGGCACCGTCTCAGCTTCAGCATCTTCTGTGCAACATCACATTACCGCTTTTGTACCACTCCAATGTCGAATCCTACTCACCTTCAGTGAAAGAACACTCCAATTTATTCCTCTTCAAGGAACAGCGCCTACTCACTTCTATTACTAACCTACTTCTAAGTTGGTCTGCACTTCTTTCCATATCATGGCCACCGTCACAGTTCCTCAGGCAAGTATCAGAAGATCTACTGCTCGGACCCGAGCTACTAGGCAGATTCATAACGCAGAGAAGCTTCTCACACTGGACATTCGAGATATCCCTACGGATGACCTCCGGCGGAAACTGGAAGCATTCAAAGCTGCCATGCAGGGGGAACTTGAAGCTCAGGATCAGTTGTTGAGTATCATGGCAGCAGAGGGAGCAAGCGAAGAGGATTCGCAGAAAGAAGTGGACAACAATTTGAAGGTGGAAGACATCTACGATGGGCACATTGAGAAGATGCAAGATGCCATAGACAAGGGAACATATTTTCTCCGCCATCAGGAATTGAGGAGCTCTGCGGATTCTTGGCTGATGCATGGTGTGCCCACCTCTGCTGACTTTGCTACTGCTGCAACAAGTTGGTGTCTGAAATGCAAGGCCTCATCAGGTCACTGAATCCACATTCAACCCATGCTACCTTGGATACCATTCTCACCTCACTCAAGAGTCAGCTGGAACAAGTTATGACTGTGTTACACCAGAAGGTTCCTCCTTCAGCTGCTGCTGCTCCAGCAACGGCTGCACTTATCCCAGCCAGAAAACCTGCTCCGTATCAGATTAAGGCACCCACCTTCAGCGGGAAAGCCCTGGACTATCCCTCCTTTGAGGAAAGACTGACTGAGGTGATGAAGTGTCACTGGGACTCCTACATAGACAGTGACAGAGTGTCCATTCTGTCAGAAGCTATGATGGATCCTTCTGCCAAGGAACTCGTCAACACCTATGCCTCCTCCGGATATGAGACTGCTCTCAAACAATTGAAGGAGAGGTACGGTCGTAACTCGGTAATCTATCCCAAGTATGTGGAAGATTTGGTTGCAAGATCAAGATACGAGTACGACCAAGAAAGCATGACCAACATAATTCGTAGAGTGGAATAAAACTGGATGCAATGGATAAGATAGGAGCAAAAACTATTGAGCAGATGGTTGTGGCACTTGTGGTCAGGGACTTCAACGAGGAGTTACATAAAAAATGGGCCCATCACTTGGGATCCTCAGACAAGATTCCAGACAGAGAAAAGTTGATGGAGTTTCAGAGACCTTTGTCCCACAACCTGCCAGCCCGCTCCAAGCCTGCCAACCATCATCCCAATAACTCCAAAGCCTCTGCCAAGAAGAAAGACTCCGACTCCGCCCTAGCTCCACTTCCAGGAAGTCTACTACTTCCTCTGCTACCAACTCTCAACAAAGCCTGCACCCTCTGCAAGGGCTCCAATCATTCATGGGCTCAATGTCAAGTCTTTCTCGATGCAGATCTCAACCAGAGATGGACTCTGATCAGGCAGCACAAATATTGCGCTAATTGCCTGCATCAGAGCCATCAGGTGAGCAATTGTGCTTCCATATTCACCTGTAGAGAATGCAAGGCAACGCATCACTCTCTCCTACATCGTGGTGATGATACCTCGGCTAACAAGACCAGCAAGCAGACAGGTAACACTCTCATGACCTCCATCAAATCCAAGTCTTCCCCTACTGGTAAGAACACTACTGTCAAACAGCTAAGAGGAGCTTCAATTTGAACAGCATTGTGAACTGTTTACAATGGCCACAGGAGCATCACCATCCGTGTGGCATTCGACACATGCTGCACTCACTCTATTATTACAGAGAGAGTGGCTTCTCACCTTCATGTTCAATGGTTTCCTGTGAATGTGGACATGAAAGGTCCGGTGTCAACTGTCCATCTAACACGTGGTGTCACCATAGAGGTTGGTCCAGCTTTCTCATCACTTGAGAAGGTTAAGTTGGATGCAGCTATCACCTCACTTTCATTCTGCTCCACCCAGATGGTGTAGAAGATCTACTTCAGTTACCCCTTCTGCAAGGACTCAAGCTGTCTGATGCCGAGTTGGGTGGTCCCATAGACTTCATCCTTGGGACCTACGGCCAGTCAGACTTCATTACTGCTGAGCCCACTCGTTTCTCACGTGATCAACACATCACTGCTTCTTCGACTACTCTTGGTTGGACAGCACCCACTTCTGGAAAAGACTCACTCACTATTTATTCAGTGGAACTTCAAGAAAATCCATTGGGTCACCTGCTGTCTTAACTATGGCAGCTGGAACAAGTGCCTTCTCACAGTACCTTCAGCCCAGAGGAAGAATCAGCGCTCCAACAGTTTCGAGACACCGTCCAGATCCAGGAGGATGGAAGATATTCAGTTAGTCTCCCAAGGGTCAACAATCCACCCAAGTTAGGGCAGTCACTCAAGTCGGCCACAAGTCGTTTTCTCTCGAATGAAAGGTCATTGAAGAAGAGAGGCAAGCTTCAGGACTTCAACACGAGCTCTCCGGCTATCTCACATTGAGACAGTTCCGACCAACAAACTGGCAGAGAACACTCCTACTTACCTGTCCATGGAGTATTCAAAACCAGCTCCACAACCACGAAAGTCAGGCCAGTATTCGACGGCTCTGCTAAGTCGTCATCTGGAGCTTCCCTCAATGATCTGCTGCTGACCGGACCTAGCTTCTACCATCACATTGAGGACATCTTGCTGGTTCCGTCAACACAGAATTGCATTTTCTGCGGACATCAGCAAGATGTTTCGAGAGATACTGTTGAATGTGCCGGAGAGAAATTTGCACAGGTTCCTCATCAAGAACAGCAGTGGGGAGCTCACTTCATTGAGGATGACGAGACTCTCCTTCGGGGTCAAGCCTTCCCCCTTCCTGGCTACCCAGATTCTCCTTCACTTGACTAACCGTTTTCAAACTTCACACCCTCTGTGGTCTATACCTCCAAGTTATTGAACATTCCCAAGACCCAGATCCAGCCATGGACGGACTCCTCCATTGTCCTCAGCTGGTTGAGGAAGCCTCCGCATTCTATAACTGAGGTCTTTGTGAGAAATCGTATCTCCACCATTCAAGACTCCCTGCCTGATAGTCTGTGGAGACATGTGCCTACAAAGTCCAACCCAGCCGACCTTGCAAGTCGTGGGCACAACTGTTCCAGAACTTACTTCTTCTACCTTGTGGTGGTCGGGCCCTGCCTGGCTCAGCTGCTCAGAGAACAACTGGCCTACAGCTAGCGCTACCCCCCTGCCACGGGAATTGCCAGGGGTAGTGGCAACAGTCTTCTCTACAGCACTGTTGCCTGTGGAGGAATGGTGGGTTTGGTCCAACTACAGCAACTACAACACTTTGCTACGGATCCTCTGCTGGATCTTCCGTTTTGTCAGGAATTCCAAGCCTGGCACAACACCCCATCAAGTCTGCAATGCTCACTTCCTCTGAACTTGCTGATGGCAGAAGTCCGCTAATCCCAGGGTACTCATTCCCCTGTCCATCAAAAACAACATCACCAAACTGTTTGTGGAAACAGAACATCGAGCTCAACTGCACCCTGGCACTTCAACTCTCGTCAGTATTCTTGGACATGTCTACTACATTCCAGGATTGAGGGCATTTCTCAAGAGGCTGTCTAAAAGATGTTCAACCTGCCAACAAGCCAATGCGAAAGCTGCTACACAGCTCATGGGACTCTTACATTCAGTAAGAACTACCCCCAGCCCTCCATTTGAGATGGTGGGTATTGATTTCGCCGGTCCTTTCACCATCAGGAGAGGACACACCCGGAAACCCATTCTGGAGAAAGCCTACTGCTGTGTATTTGTGTGTATGGTTTGTAAGGCTATCCACTTGGAACTCTGCGCTACACTGGACACAGAAGAGTTCATGGCAGCACTGTCACGGTTCTGCAACCGACGAGGCACTCCACTAGCTATCTACAGTGACAACGGCTCCAACTTCATTGGAGCCAAGTCTGAGGTACAATCCATCCAACGCCTACTATCACAAACGTCTGATGCCATCTCCCACTTCACAACAGCCAAGAACATTGAATGGCACAACATTCCCCCCAGATCGCCCCATCATGGAGGATTATGGGAGGCAGGAGTACGGGAAATGAAGCGCCTCCTGAGGAATATGGTGACTCCTCACCCACTCAGACACGATGAGCTTCAGACTGTTCTCATTCAGGTTGAGGCTTCCCTCAACAGCAGGACACTGGTGGCTCTGGGAGCAACTGAAGCAGACATGGACCTAGCACTCACACCTGGCCATTTTTTAATTGGCAGGCCTCTGAGAGCTTTACCCACCAAACCTGCAAGTTCAGCTCAGCTGAGACGTTGGCAACTGGTTCAGAGACTCCAGCAAGATCTCTGGCATGCATGGAGAGGATACTACCTCCAACATCTACAGACTAGACGGAAGTTGAAAGGAGCAGGCAGCACATCCATTAGCATAGGAGACGTCGTCTTCCTCAAGGATTCAACATTGGCTGATGGACGTTGGCCACTGGCCAGAGTTGTTTCAGTCTGCCCCGGAACAGATGGCACAGTCAGAGTTGTCGAAGTCAAGTGTGGCAACTCCACCTACAAATGCAGTATCCAGTCACTGGTAAAACTGCACCTGGAAGACAATTATTCTACTTCAGCTACACCCACAACTCCAGATGCAACTGGAGAAGCAACTACTACTTTATCATCATCCTTGGTTCCGCCGCCCCCCAGTATGTTCGGGACTACGCCCTCCAACTGCTAATAAGACCACACCCTGCTGTGCTGGATGCATGGAACAAACTCTTATGTGTTGGTTTTCACCCACATACGCATATCCTCTGGGCATGCTCATTGAATTGTCCTCTGGGCATGCTCATTGAATTGAATGAACACATGTTCTCACTTCCATATGCTGCTCACTCATGTTTTTTTATTCAGTTTTTGTTCAGTTGCTGTTGCTATGATCTTATATTCTCTATGATGAACCTATCTCTGCCAACTTATTGACGGCTACGGCTACTCTAGCTAGAGCCCTGGTTTCTTTGCATGTGTGCCTGCCACTCTGTAGTCTGGTCCTTCGAATTTACAACCAACTCTGTTCAAGGACTTACACCCCCTGAACAAGCTAACAAATATGGAATTACGTACTTACCTCAGCTTCCCTAGAGTAATAGTAGCCTCCTTTGCTTTAATATTACGGCATTCTGACTACCAATGACTCTTGACTACCAACAATCGGCACTCAGTATCCCCTAAAACAGAGACATTTTTTAATTAAGTCTGGAAAAGGGTCTTCAATGCCATAGTAACCGGTCGAATCAACTTTTTGTTTCTTGAAAAGCAAGCGTTTTCGCAAGAATTTTCTCACACTTTGGAGCTTAAGTATAAAGTAAGGCTAGCTTAATGCTGTAGTTTAAGAATAAACTGTGGTCAAGCCTAAAAAGCCGTGTTTTTTTTTTTGAGAAAAAAGTTCCCCGCGCGTGCGTTTAATCCCATACATACTAGTGATGTGCTTGAGCACAAATGGCGAGCGAGCCTAAAGACTATACTATTTTTATATGAATGATTTTGACTTCTAACACTGAAGCTACTGAAAATAAGGTCCAGTTTTTAAATTTCGCATACACGGTAAAGGGATTTCAGTGCCATAGTAACAACTCTCTGCAACTGCTTGAATTGAAGGGAAAAAACAACAACAAAACAATACACGTTATTTAAAAGTTTTCTTTGTGATATTCTTATTCTTTAGTGGTTGTAACACACAATGCTTTCAAACTGGAGATGCACCTACACAGACTTACCTTCGGGGTGGTCTAGTGGACAATGTATTTTCAAGTAAATACTGTTGCGCACGGCTTATAACCATGACAAAGAGCGCATTGACTTACCACCTCCACTAACTCGAATAGAAATGGAAGTCCCTTAAGGGAGGAGACCCATAGCAACCATTGGTAAGGCTGTGGGAAGTGTTAAGTGCTATCAACCACGAAAATCTACCACCCTCACCTGGCTCCGCATGCATCTCGCAAGCATAACCACCGCTTGATATATTAGCGCGCAAAGTGGGGCAAAATCTCGAGAGTCCCTAACCTCAGTAGCCTTACTGGTGGGTTAGCTTTGACCACGTTGTTGTTACAACCAGCTTCAACAGCAAACTATAATCATGCCTTCCAGGAAAAGGAAGAGGGCTATTAGTGCAGCCACAGAAATGAGGAAAATGACATGTGCTTTGAGAAGAAGTAAGAAATAAGTAAATAAATATAATATTAAAAAAATATATACATACATAATATATATATTATTATATTGTATAGACATAGGATTGGAGCAAGTCCCAGTGTGGGGTCTCGTTCTGCGCACAGACGCGAGTCGCCAACAGTTCTGGCTGGCAATGAATAGCTCGCTGCCACCAGAGTCTAGCAAGAGGGCAAGCCTCACTTTGAGTTCAATAATACTACGGTAGACTAGACTGAATTACAACACGTGGTGAGGGGTTTGATATACGTATCCGCCTCACCACACAACCAATCAAAACGATGCACACACAAAACAACAAGTTCCTGATAACGCACAACTACAACTCAACTACAACATGATAATATGACACACAGCATAAACATAAACTAGTTATTTGTGTTCTTGAATGTGGGCTGGCCCACATCTCCCCCCTCCTCCTTCGACAGCACGGTGACACCGACGTTGCTCCCGTCGTGGCACCTGCTCAGGTCATCTGCTACCACGTTGTGATCTCCCCGACGGTAGGTGACTTCAAACTGGAACTCAGACAGTTTCAGAGCCCATCCATATACCCTCCGGTTCCTCTGTTTCCCCGACTTGAGCCACTCCAGGCCTCTATGGTCTGTAATAATTGAAAACCTCCTCCCATATAAATAAAACGCAAAATGCTGCACTGCCTCGTACAACGCCAACCCCTCCAACTCCTGGGCACTATAGCGAACTTGGGCACCCTTCAGTTGCCTCGAGAAGAACGCCACCAGCTTCCACTCCTCGTCTCTCCTTACTGACAGCACAGCTCCAATCCCTGATGCACTGGCATCACTTTCCAGGCAAAACTCGTCTTCCTTGCACGGAACATTCAAACACACATGATCACATAATGACACACACAACTTACGAAAGGCCTCCAGCATGGGGCTTGTCCACAGCACCTCCCCAGGTGACGTCTTAGCCGTGTGCGACGTCAGCAGAGACGACCACCTGTGAAAACCTCTTACAAACCTCCGGTAATATCCGATGAGACCCAGGAAGGCCCTTAGTTGCTTCCTTGTCTTTGGTACTGGATGTTCTGCAATGGCCTTGATCCTCGCCTCCGGCACTTTCATCGAACCATCTCCAATTACATGTCCCAAGAACTCCAGTTTCCTTTTCCCAAACACACACTTACTCCTCTTGCACGTCAACCCTGCCTCTTTCAGCACTCCAAACAGTTTCCTTAGATGCATCACATGCACCTCCCAACAACCTGACACAACCAACACATCATCTATGTAGACCTTCGCGAAATCTACACATTCCACTAGTACCTCGTCCATAAGTCTTTGAAATACAGACGGAGCGTTGGCCAACCCAAACGGCATCCGTCTGTACTGGTACTTCCCAAAGGGACAGACAAAACATGTCTTCTCCCTGTCTTCGCTCACCACCTCCACCTGGTGAAACCCCTTTGCCAGGTCCACCTTCGATAAGACTCTACCACTTCCCACTCTCTCCATCATTTCTTCTAGGCCTGGGATGTAATATGGTTCCTTGACAGTCACCTCATTGAGCTTTCGATAATCTACGCATAGCCTAATCCCGCCTCCCACCTTTTTCACCGGGACCAATGGCGACGACCAACAGCTACGACTACGCTCTATCACACCACACTCCAGCAACCCATCCAACTCTGCTTTAACCTCGTCCCTAATGCCCATCGGCACTGAGTAGGGAGACAGCCTTATGGGAGGGCTGTCCCCAGTGTCAATGGTCATCTTGACCCTGTCTGTATTTCCGGGAACGTCCGAAAACACATCACCAAACTCTCCCATCAGATCCTCCAAATCGTCTTTCACAAATCCAACACATTCCTCTCTCACCACATTCCTCTCTTGTTCCGCATCCTCCAACACTAAGTCCAACCTCCTGATGTTCGTTCTCTCTCTATACTTCTTCAGGCAGTTCACATGTACCACCTTGGCATGTTTCACGTTCCCAACCTTCCCAATCTTATAGTTCACTGAGCCCATCTTACACAACACTTTAAATGGCCCCTCCCAGGAGTCTGCCAACTTGCAAGACATCCCAGGTATCCTGTACAACACCAGATCCCCTTCCTCAAACGTCCTCATCTTACACCCTCTGTTGAGGTATTTCATTCTTACTTCCTTTCCCTTATTCATACCCAACGCAGCACAGTCTCGCATGCGTTCCAATCTATCCATCAGTCCTGACACCCACTCGCACACATTTCTCTCCTTTCCTTCCACTTCGAATATCCCATGATATAATGCATCCAAGGGCGTTCTGACCCTGAAACCAAATACTACGTCAAACGGGCTGAACCCGCTATCTGCATGGGGCATCTGTCTCAAAACGTACAGTGCTAATGGTACTTGTCCTACCCAATCCACTCTATCCTCTATACACCTGCCCAGCACTCCCTTTAGCGTGCCATGCATCCTCTCCACCATCCCGTTTGTCTGCGGGTGGTAGGGAGACGTTCTCAACTTCTCCACTCCCAACAGTTCGCATAACTGTTTCACGACCCTGCCGCAGAACTGGACACCCTGGTCGGACAACAGTTGCTCCGGTATGGCCGTCCTGGAGAAGATGCTCCAGAGGCCCTCTGCTACCGACCTAGCTGTAATGCTGCGCAATGGAACTGCTTCGGGCCACCGTGTGGCCATGCAAACATAGGTCAGGAGGAAACGACATCCTCCCTTTCCCTTGGGCAGGGGACCCACCAGATCCACCGCCACACTCTCAAACGGCTCCGTGAGCACCGGCCTCTCCACGGCGGGTGCCCTGCTTGGCTTAGCCTTGCTCTTCCGTTGACACACCTTGCATCCCCTGCAATGATCTTCCACATTTTTCACCATTCCTGGCCAAAGGAAATATCTCGACACTAGCTTCGCCACCTTTCCACCACCTAAGTGCCCACACCTCTCATGTGCCATCTCCAGAATTCTCGACCTAAATTCCTTCGGCACCACTATTACATCTACAAACTCCTCCCAAGACACGTACATGCCTCTCAGCAACAGTTCCTTATCCCATTTAAACCCTCTTTCTCTTCTGGTCCCCAACTCTCTCCAAGTCTTCAGACTATCGTCTATTAGTAAATTCTCTCTAAATTCCTTCCCATCCTTGCCCCTCTCCATAGGTCCAATCTCTCTAGCCAATCTATCAAATTCCTCCTCACCCTTGTTCGCTGCCACAGACCCCAACGCCTTGGGTTCCCCTTCTAATTCCACGTCTTCCTCAACCTCGCTCTCCCTGCTTCTCGCTTGCTCCGATCCTTCCTCTTCCCAACTTGTCGGAGGATCCAACTCCATCTCGTCACCGGACGCTTCGTCGGACAACTCTACTGTGCACCAGAGATCTTTCACTCCAGCGTCCTCCTCACACTCGTCCAGCTCGGCTTCAATCCTGGCTTGGTTCCTAGTCAGCATATTGACCTTGGGCTCCTCCATCTCTGTGGTCTGACTCCTACTCCCGTACTCCTCTATGGCCTTTGCATATGCTACAGCCTCCTCTTGGTCCCGCAGGTTCAGGGGGACAATGCAGATCACCCCTTCTCCCTCCCTTTCGTCTATCATCGCCAGGTGAGATCGCACTAGTCCTCCCACTTCGAACTTGACAATCGTACTTCTGTGGGCTCTTCGACCCCCGTGTACATCAGCTACCTGGATCTCGCCACAGTCCCTGTAGCCCTCTTCTAACAATGACTTGGGCACCACCCCCACACTGGCTCCCGAATCCACCAACACCTTGCACTCTGTTCCATTCACCCGACCCCAAGCAATGTTATCCTTCTTTTCCCCAACAATCACCGTCGCCACCTTGCCTCCTTCTCTCTTCAAGGGAGCACCCACCTTTTTGCTGGCGCATTCAGTGCTACGGTGCCCCGGCTTGCCACAGGTGAAACAAGTGATGGTCCTAGGTTCTGGCCTGAACTCAGTCCTACTGCCAAATCCCGTTCTGCCTTTGTTATCCTTGCACTCTCCTGCCCTGTGGCCCTTCCCGCCACAGGAGAAACACGTTATCTCCCGACCTCCATAACCTTCTCGAACATCTCCTCTAAATCCTCTCCTCTCTGATCCAACCTCACCCAACCATGGCTTGTAAAAGTTGCCCTTCTGTCTACCTGACACCCAGGTTTCCCACATTTCCCGCAATTCCTTCAAACTCTTAATAGGCTTGGTCTCCATGTAGACCTTGCCCGGCTGGGGCAGCACCCGCCTGGTGACTGCTGTAGCCAGCGCCACCACACACTGTTCCAGGGTTTCACACCCTTGTAGGACACCTTTACATGTCTTAACAATGTGTTCACAGGCGTCTCCACCTGCTAAGTGCTTGAGCCCTTCCCCGGACAGCTCAAACAAGTTACGCCCGTAAGTGAGAGTGGTCTCACCTACTGTTTGTAACAGGGCCTGCTTAACAACACTATATCCCATTTCTCCATCCCTCTCAGCAGATACCCTGGCACACAACCTCTCCGGCAGGCGGGGGTATAGTCTCTCTGACCAGCTCCCCTCATCTACCTTGCATTCCTTCAATAGGCGCTCAAACTTGCATAGATAGTCACTCAACTCAGTACCCTCCTTGTATGACCCCAGAGCTCTCATCTTCTCCTGTTGCAGCTCCTTCAGGTCTTTCCTCTCTTCTTCCGCCCTCCTCCTTTCCAAATTCTCTTCTCTCCTCCTCTCTGCATCTATCCGCATAAATTCCCTCTGCCTATCTTCGTCCTCCCTCCTTCTCTCTCTCTCCCTCTCTTCTCTCTCTTCCCTTCTCCGCCTCTCCTCAACCTCTTTCCTCTCGTCCCTCTCCATCATGTATCTCATGAGACTACTCAGTTCTCCCTCTTCCTTCCGAGCCATACCCTCGTCCTCACTAAACTCTTCCCCAACTCATGTAACTCCCTCCAAACCCGAATGCTCTTCCTGCCTCTCGTCCCCACTCACGTCCTCCTCTAACTCTACCTCCTGATCAGGCTTACCCTCGGCAGGTCGCGTTGGATAAGGTGATCTCTTGTGCAGTGGAGGCCGGTAATGAGGTTTGTAATCAGAATCCACAGGCGGCAATCTCTTAGGGTGCTTCTTCCGAGTCGCCACGGTTCCAACGTCGGTCATAGGAAGGTGTGTGTCCGCGCCTCCCTACTGGCGACCTGTACAAATTAAACACAACAATGATAATAAAACTCAACGAAAGGAACGGTTACACGTAAAGCACTGATGCAACAAAGAAAAATAATCACAAACAAAAGTTCACAAGGTACAACAACTGTTAAGGTGGGAGCCCTGTCCAGCTGAGGTTGCTCCTCTTGCAGCCGTAGCCCAAAGGAGATGAAGCTCCACAACCGAGGTTAGGATGCTGTGATGAAGTTTTCCCGACGCCGCCTAAGCCCGTCCGGGGTGAAGTTCCACGACCGTAGTCTGACTGTCTGTTCGCGTGTAGGACAAATCCTAGAGTCTCCCAGGACGAATCCCTTGTACTCTTCACTGGTCCGAAATCCCTCGCAACGAATTGCTGTGGGCCTCTCGTTGATCCTCGTAGGAATGTCTTCCGTCCAAGGATCCCACCGCTGCCACCAAATCTGTGGGGTCTCGTTCTGCGCACAGACGCGAGTCGCCAACAGTTCTGGCTGGCAACGAATAGCTCGCTGCCACCAGAGTCTAGCAAGAGGGCAAGCCTCACTTTGAGTTCAATAATACTACGGTAGACTAGACTGAATTACAACACGTGGTGAGGGGTTTGATATACGTATCCGCCTCACCACACAACCAATCAAAACGATGCACACACAAAACAACAAGTTCCTGATAACGCACAACTACAACTCAACTACAACATGATAATATGACACACAGCATAAACATAAACTAGTTATTTGTGTTCTTGAATGTGGGCTGGCCCACACCCAGCAATAGGTGGGGCTTCCACTGATACTCTTGATGATCCTTCCTTTACTGGTCATAATGTCACGCCCTCTTTTCGGCAAGAGTCATCATCAGAAGTGCTCCCTGATTCACCTTCTCAAGATTTAGTGTTCACTCCTACTGCTCCACCATGTGAATCACACCCTCTAGCATTTTTAAATCCATCTCAAGTTCTAAATGATCTCACTACCTAGTGACATGATGACCACAATTCTCCTCCTGTCTCTTCTCATCCAGTTGTGAGTTCCACTGAAGTTTCCCCAGCTCCGCAGAAAGCACTTCAAGAGTTACTTGAGAAGCTTTCAGTTATCGCTCAACAGAATGGTTTGGTGTTTGATGTGTCCAGTCTCCCTCAGTTTGTGAATAATTCAGCCATACGACTCCAGACTTCTGGACCAGGGTTGGATTGAGCTATGGAGACTTGGAACTGCTCAAATCTGAATGCAAGGACTGAGAAGAATTTGTACGAATTCTGAAGGATAGAGGAATTAACAGCAAACCCCTCCAGGAGAAGCTGTCCAAGCACTTCAAATACAGCCAAAGAATATGAGTCCTTTTTTTCCAACTCGGCTCTTTTCAGAGCCACTACCTCACAGAAGGTTTCACCTAAAATATTCGCACACATAATCAGTGGGCTATTTCTTCAAATCCTTACACTACTAGCTAATTCGCTTACCTGTGCGTCGGTAAGGCAGACGTGCTAGTATCGCCTGAACGGGGTACTGTATAAATCCACTGCAAGACCCTCCCAGCTTAGTATCGAAATCTAACAAGCTGGGTGCTTCTTCAACAGAACTGTAGGTGATTCTTCAACAGCACCGTAGCCGTTCTTCTCACTAAAAAGCAGCTGAAGCGGAGCGCACCTTTGGTGGGCGGGGCGCAAAATGCAATATCCGGGCCGGGGGGGCGTTATAGTTTTACGCGCACTTCGTTTTGACCCAGCCGCAGTTCGCGGCCGCCTGCAAAGAGGGTGAATTTGCGACAAGTATTTTTGAGCTATAAGGGGTCACGGGATGCAGTCTAAACTTGGAACAGTAATTCGGTGACGTAAGGTGAACAGGCCTACGTTTAGATTTTCTTGATAGCGTGCCAGGAAGCAAAGTTGACATTAGTGGTCGGATATTTAGAAAAATAAAGTTGCTATAGCTAAAAACTAAACGTAGGAAGTGGGAACATAATGGGAGGAAGCCGTAGAGTCTTGAATCGGCAGAACAGCTTGGACGGTTGCGGAGAAACAACACGAAATGTCCGCAGAAGTAAATCGCTCCTAACTGGGCTTACGAAGATGCAAATGGTCTGAATTTTGGTGCGCAGAGAGACCTTATCACCCTAAATAAATTCAGCATGTTAAAGAATTGCCACCGTTGCTTGAAGTTTGTTTTTTTTCAGCATTAATTTTTAAGGAAAATGCGTGGGCCGGATGGGTCTCCACCCTTAAGTTTTCAAGTTTTAACTGCACCCGCAAAAGAATTCAAAACGGTAAACAATTCAATTTCTAGGGTGATACGGGTACTGATCGCTAAACCAGAGGATTCTGTTTAGTGCAATTTGGGACGGGGTCGACCACATAGCTAACACAAAAACGCGAGGGTCAAAGTACAAAAATGCCTTACGTACGTTCATACATATATACAAATAAACTAGTGATGTGCTTGAGCACAAATGGCGAGCGAGCCTAAAGACTATACTATTTTTATATGAATGATTTTGACTTCTAACACTGAAGCTACTGAAAATAAGGTCCAGTTTTAAAATTTCGCATACACGGTAAACGGATTTCAGTGCCATAGTAACAACTCTCTGCAACTGCTTGAATTGAAGGAAAAAAACAACAACAAAACAATACACGTTATTTAAACGTTTTCTTTGTGATATTCTTTAGCTAAGTAGTGGTTGTAACACACAATGCTTTGACACAACTGGACATGCACCTACAGACTTACCTTCGTGGTAGTCTAGTGGACAATGTATTTTCAAGTAAATACTGTTGCGCACGGCTTATAACCATGACAAAGAGCGCATTGACTTACCACCGCCACTAACTGGAATAGAAATGGAAGTCCCTTAAGTTTTCAAGTTTTAACTGCACCCGCAAAGAATTCAAAAACGGTTAAACAATTCAATTTCTAGGGTGATACGGGTACTGATCGATAAACCAGAGGATTCTGTTTAGTGCAATTTGGGATGGGGTCGACCACATAACTAACACAAAAACGCGAGGGTCAAAGTACAAAATGACATACGTACGTCAAAACATATAATATACAAATAAACAAACATCCCCGATTTTTTCATTTTTACCCCTGTAAGTGTCTCGCTCGCTACGTTCGCTCGCCAACTAGTGGTGTGCTTGAGCACAAACGAGCGAGCCTTAACCGATTATCGCCGAAATACGCGTTTTTGCGTACCGCGCGAGGGTGCTTCACAGCCCGGGATACGCATTTTTGCGTACTCGCCATTGCACCCGCTTCAATTAGCTACCAGCAGCAATCGCAAGTGTTTCAAGAGCTCCCACAACGCCGTAGCGATTCTCCTGTGAGGTAAGTGTAAGGGAGGCAAGGTTTTAATGACCCTTACCATAGAAATTTTTTTATTATTTGTAGATTGAAATTGTAGCACTGTTTGTGTATAAAGAAAATCAAAGTTACAAAAAAAAAATATGAATAGCTATAACTAATAGACAAAAATATTTATCAATTATTAATATGATATAAACTTGTCAATAAAATTTAAAGACAGCCAAGAAGTCTTCATAGAGGGCAGTGATGAAGAATTTTATGATCTCAAAGAAATAGAGATAGAATAAGGGAGAAGACTTCTCAGGTGTAGAGGTCCGTGGCCAAGAAGTCTTCATGGAGGGCAGCAATGAAGAATTTGATGACCTGGAGGAAGTAAAGGTTGAAAAAGGCAAGCTATTTTAGCTTCGTTTGTTCATACACAGAGGGTTATATAGATTTTGAACAACACTAACCACAAAAAGGTCAAGTTATTATTGCATGAGGATACAGACTTTCTTCCTCCCAGTTCTCCCCTACTTGAAGGTGCCCATAAAATGGATTTCTTAGGAGAAAGTTTCTCAGGTATGAAGAGAAGGATGTGCAATCTATGTCAAGAACAGTAACAACAGACACATCATGGTACAGTACAGTGGTGATTATGGGGTGTGGCTTTGTCACCATGGGAGTTCAATCAGACTGCTTCATAGTATTATCAGAAAAAAATCCTAGAATTGCAAACACAGTAGTCTATATAATTGCTTGTTATGTTATAATATTATATTATTCTAGTATATGGCTCACACAAAAAAAAATAAACAGCCAAAATCCATAGTTGCTGAATTATTTCAAAGCAAGCGGCTGGTGAACATTTAAAACAACAATATATAGCTATGAAACATGAGGTCTTAGCCTAAACTTTTACAATACTGATGCTAACAATGGTATACTTACCTTGAAGCTTGTAGTTTCCAATGAGTGCGCACTTCATACACTTCAAACGCTTAGAAACTAAACAAAACTTAGCCCGCGGGTAGAGGAAGGCTTTAGCTTCAATCAGTTAATACATCGCCGTCGGTTACTTCGAAGCGTATTGCCTCCAGACAAGAAAAAGCTCAGGCGGTTCAAGCCTCGAGGTGACGGTCACGATTTCTTGTAAACAATTTAGGAGTACGCGCACGTAATCGCGAATTTAATTTCCGGCGTTAATCGGTTAAACTACACTATTGTTAAATTTGATTTTAACAACTAACACTCCAGCTATTAAAATAAAGTCGAGTTTTTTAATTACGTATGAGGTAAAGGGTCATAGTAACCGCTCCCGCAACAGTTTGAATTGAAAAAGAAGCAACAAAATCAAATCACATTATTTAAAATTTTCTTTGTGATATTCTTAATAGTAGTTGTAACGCACAATACTTTCACACAACTGAACATACCTACGCAAGACTTACCTTCGTGGTTCATCTAATGGACAATGCATTTTTAAGTAAATACTGTTGAGTAGAGCTTATAATTGTGACAAATAGCGCATTAACTTACCACCGCCACTAACTCGAATAGAAATGGAGCTCCCATAAGATTTTGAGTTTTAACTGCACCCGCAAAACAATTCAAAGCCGTAAACAATTCAATTTCTAAGGTGATACGGGTAATGGTCGCTAAACCGGAGGATTCTGTTTAGTGAAGTTTGGGACGGGATCGAACGCGGAGCAAACACAAAAATACGGAGGATCAAAGTACAAAATGACATACGTAAGTCCATATATAAATAACTAGTGGTGTGCTTGAGCACAAATGGCGAGCGAGCCTGATAGTTAGGTAACATAAAATGTTACTATGTTTTAGCTTACTTCATGCAAACACTATAGTTATGACATTTGATTTCAGCAAACAAATACAAAATCACTCTCTTACCTTATTAATGATAACTTTTGTAGTATCAAACATCAACATTCTGGTAATCTCAATCACCAGTAACTCTTGAACAAGCTCTCAGCTACGATAAAAAATAAACCAGTGTTATTATTTGTAATTTTAGCCAACAATTATGGAATTACTACTTACATCATTCTTGAGTATTGATAACTTCTGTAGTATCAAATTGAAGTTACTTTGACCATCTGAATTACCTTAATTCTCGACAACAAGCTCTCACCTACAAAAACAAAAGACAATCAATTTTAGCACACAAATACAAAATTACTTTCTTACCTCATTTTCATGAGCAGTGGTAACTTTTGTAGTACAAAATTTGAGCCAATCTGACTATTTGAATTTACCAGTCACTGTTGACTAGCTCTTAGCTACAAAAATGAAAGGCCAGAGTTAATTTTGCATATTTAGCTAACAAATATGGAATTACATACTTATCTCAGCTTCCCTCGAGAAGTAGTAGCTTCCATAACATTAATACTACAGCATTCTGACTACCAACGGCTCTTGACAACCAACAACCGGCACTCCGTATCCCCCCATAAAACGGCGAAGTTTTGAAATCAAATCTGGAAAAGGGTCTTCAATGCCATAGTAACCTGTCGAATCAACTTTTTGTGTCTTGAAAACAAGCGTTTTAGCAGGAATTTTCTCATACTTTGGAGCTTAAGTATAAAGTAAGGTTTGCTTAATTCTGTAGTTTCAGAATAAACTGGAGTCAAGCTTAAATAGCCGTGTTTTAAAAAAAAAAAGTTCCCCGCGCAAGCGTTTAAAGAGCATACGTACCACCTATACATACATACATACTAGTGATGTGCTTGAGCACAAATGGCGAGCGAGCCTAAAGACTATACTATTTTTATATGAATGATTTTGACTTCTAACACTGAAGCTACTGAAAATAAGGTCGAGTTTTTATATACCATACACTGTATAGGGATTTCAGTACCATAGTAACAACTCGCTGCAACTGTTTGAATTGAAGGAAAAAACAACAACAAAACAATACACGTGATATTCTTTAGCTAAGTAGTGACTGTAAAGCACAATGCTTTGACACAACTGGACATACACCTACACAAGACTTACCTTCGCGGTTAGTCTAGTGGACAATGCATTTTCAAGTAAATACTCTTGCGTATGGCTTATAACCATGCCAAAGAGCGCATTGACTTAGCTACCACCGCCACTAACTCAAATAGAAATGGAAGTCCCGTAAGTTTTCACATTCTAACTGCACCCGTAAAAGAATTCAAAACAGTAAACAATTCAATTTCTAGGGTGATACGGGTACTGATCGATAAACAGAGAATTCTGTTTAGTTTAGTTTGGGACGGGGTCAACCACCGAACTAACACAAAAACGCGAGGGTCAAAGTACAAAAATGCCTTACATACGTCCAAACATATTATATATAAACTAGTGGTGCGCTCGAATAGCGCAAATGCATGGCGAGCGAGCAGACTCTTTTTACAGAAAAATAGGACAGAAATTACATCTAACTGTAGTGCACAGTGTAACCCTTTCCATTCTCAGTTAGCATCAGAGAATCTAAAGTCTCTGATCCCAGACTAAACTAACAGAATTACCTGAATAAACTTCGAAAGCAGTGGCAAAGAAGCGCAGCTTGACAAAGACTTCACAATTTGTTTCAAGAAGAGAGTAGCTGTAAACTTTTTGGTTGAAACAAAGTTGCGTAAGGCAGTGCAGTATGATTCTCCGCGCTCGTTAATTGAAAAATACTGGAACTGTGAACGCTTTACCTAACTTACGTAATTAGAAGCGCGCGCGTTAAAAGAGCATTCGTACCATCCATACATACGTAATTGGCGAGCGAGCGTAGCGAGCGAGACACTTACAGGGGTAAAAATGAAAAAATCGGGGATGTTTGTTTATTGGCGAGCGAGCGAAGCGAGCGAGACAGTATTAGGGGTGGATAATGCAAAATCGGGTATATGTTATATATATGTATGTATGTATGGATGGTACGTGTGCTCTTTAAACGCGCGCGCGGGGAACGTTTTTCTCCTAAAAACACGGCTATTTAGGCTTGACTCCAGTTTATTCTGAAACTACAGAATTAAGCAAACCTTACTTTATACTTAAGCTCCAAAGTATGAGAAAATTCCTGCTAAAACGCTTGTTTCCAAGACACAAAAAGTTGATTCGACAGGTTACTATGGCATTGAAGACCCTTTTCCAGACTTAATTTCAAAACTTCGCCGTTTTATGGGGGGATACGGAGTGCCGGTTGTTGGTTGTCAAGAGCCGTTGGTAGTCAGAATGCCGTAGTATTATGCTATGGAAGCTACTACTTCTCGAGGGAAGCTGAGATAAGTACGCAATTCCATATTTGTTAGCTAAATATGCAAAATTAACTCTGGCCTTTCTTTTTTGTAGCTAAGAGCTAGTCAACAGTGACTGGTAAATTCAAATAGTCAGATTGGCTCAAATTTGGTACTACAAAAGTTACCACTGCTCAAGAAAATGAGGTAAGAAAGTAATTTTGTATTTGTGTGCTAAAATTGATTGTCTTTTGTTTTTGTAGGTGAGAGCTTGTTGTCAAGAATTCAAGGTAATTCAGATGGTCAAAGTAACTTCAATTTGATACTACAGAAGTTATCAATACTCAAGAATGATGTAAGTAGTAATTCCATATTTGTTGGCTAAAATTACAAATAATAACACTGGTTTATTGTTTATCGTAGCTGAGAGCTTGTTCAAGAGTTACTGGTGATTGAGATTATCAGAATGGTTGATGTTTGATACTACAAAAGTTACCATTAATCAGGTAAGAGAGTGATTTTGTATTTGTTTGCTGAAATAAAAGGTCATAACTGCTATTATAGTGTTTGCATGAACTAAGCTAAAACATAGTAACAATACTTAGTTTTATGTTACCTAACATCAGGCTCGCTCGCCATTTGTGCTCAAGCACACCACTAGTTTGTATATATGTTTGGACGTACGTATGTCATTTTGTACTTTGACCCTCGCGTTTTTGTGTTAGTTATGTGGTCGACCCCGTCCCAAATTGCACTAAACAGAATCCTCTGGTTTAACGATCAGTACCCGTATCACCCTAGAAATTGAATTGTTTACCGTTTTGAATTCTTTTGCGGGTGCAGTTAAAACTTGAAAACTTAAGGGACTTCCATTTCTATTCGAGTTAGTGGCGGTGGTAAGTCAATGCGCTCTTTGTCATGGTTGTAAGCCGTGCGCAACAGTATTTACTTGAAAATACATTGTCCACTAGACTACCGCGAAGGTAAGTCTGTGTAGGTGCATGCATGTCAAAGCATTGTGTGTTACAACCACTACTTAGCTAAAGAATATCACAAAGAAAACTTTTAAATAACGTGTATTGTTTTGTTGTTGTTTTTTCCTTCAATTCAAGTAGTTGCAGAGAGTTGTTACAATGGCACTGAAATCCCTTTACCGTGTATGCGAAATTTAAAAACTGGACCTTATCAGTAGCTTAGTGTTAGAAGTCAAATAAAAATAGTATAGTCTTTAGGCTCGCTCGCCATTTGTGCTCAAGCACATCACTAGTAGTTATGCCATGGCCAACGAGGGGTTATGGAATATAACCGTCCTGATCCCGAGGGCGAAGCCCAGGGATAAGGGCGGTGATATTCCATAACCCTGATGTTGCCATGGCATAACTGTTTTATACCATAGTTGCTGCTACTACTACTCTCTCATATCCACCTATATGGGACCAGCCCTACCACATATAACTCTCCTGCCGCTCTCATACCACAGGAATTTATCACAGCTAGCTGCTTTAGTGCTTACTGCTGAGCAGCCCAGGTAGAGTTAGATCTGGAGATAACAGCTGGCAGCTACAATGCTAAAGTAAACTTGCTAAAGTAAACTTGCTAAAGTAAACTTTCTGGCGTGCTTCAATTGAATTTTAATTGAATTTTAATTTTGGGCCGGAAACACTGAAGAATTCGCTTGACACCGCACCGGGAAAATATCATAGCCCCAGGAAAAATCACCTGGAAAATATCACTTTTAATCCATGTGTGTTACCTCAGCAACCATGGTATAAATACATATAACATATACCCGATTTTGCATTATCCACCCCTAATACTGTCTCGCTCGCTACGCTCGCTCGCCAAAATAAATAAACAAACATCCCCGATTTTCAATTGTGTTACCCCTGTAAGTGTCTCGCTCGCCAACAACTGGTGAATGAATAAGTGAAATAATGAAAAATTATAATAGTTATTTGATGGCTGTTTCTTCACATCATGGAGGAAGGCTTGAAGAGGCTGCTCAGCTGGCCTGAACAGAAACTAATGAATTTAGTGTGGTACCTGCTAGTGCTTTAGCTGCAAGAAATAGTAAAATTCAACCATTATCGGATCTAGTTATAAAAGCTGCCATTTGTTCACAAGCACACCACTTATTGGATTGAGGTATGAAAGTAATCTGCATATCAAATACAGAATTACTTTCTTTGTCCGTTAAAATTAATGGTCAACTGTCATATACTGCTTTGCATGAAGTTGCTAAAATAAACTATACAACAATACTGTAATTTTGTCTAACCTTACGAGTTGCTGCGGTAACGGCCATGAATATTTCCCTGTTTCTTTTCCTCCAGCGTTGTATATTTCTCCTGCTGCATGCATGCGCTTTTACTGGAATGGTTGTCAGTGATAATTCTGACATTTCCCAGTGGCAACAGGCAAATTTTGTTTGCTATGTTTAGTATTCAGTGTTTTCAAACTCTCTTTCAGTTAGGTGGGTATTAGAAAAAGTTAGAATAGTGGTAATGTTGATAGAGCATTAGGAGATGATGAGGAAGATAGAACTACAGCAGCTAAAGTACAAGTGAAAATAGTAGAGTAACTATAGTATAAAATAGTTATCCCATGGCATACGGATCAAAACGGTTATCAATGATAGTCTGTCCGTTATCAATGATAGTCTGTCGGTGCCATAGGTTCACTGTTATATATGAAAGTTGGCTGTTGCAGAGCTCAATATATAATCACTGTAAAACTCCCACAATTCACACAGGTTACACCTTCACAAATTCTTTCTCAGCCTTCTTTCACTCATTACATGTAATTCTCTCTCTTTCACAGGCGTTTTTGATTATACAGAATTCAAAATATTTGGTCGCTACCAGGAATTGAACTTGCTTAGGTATGACAACCAACCAGCAAACACAATGGGTAAAAAGAATCTTTGAAAAAAGAAAAATTTCTGTTAGTCTGTTGAGAGTTATACTGTATCATAGCAGAACCCCTTAATGCTATAAATACAGAATTGAGGTGTTTGTTTGCCGGCTGCTTGAGGTAGCTCAGTGGCAAAGCACTTGTTCATTACGCTAGTGGTCCTGAGATTGATTCCCGGTTGTGACCAAATATTTTAAATCTCTATTGTTTAAATTAACAAGTCAGAGAGAGAGAATACATCTAATTAGGCTACACATTCTGTGGCAGCCATGTATGCACGCAACTTACACTAAATTTCTTTCTTTGGGAAAATTGATTGTGTGTTTAAGTTACCTCTTGTAGGCCTAAGTGTTCTGAGATGTTGGTTGGAGAAAACTGAATATAAAGTAACTGTGAGGTGGATTCACACTTTTTTGAGCAGTGCTTATTATTTTCAAATTCGAAATGACGTCTATTATTCTCAAATTATTTCTGGAATAATTTCCCAAAGCCTTACCACTGATACAAAACTAGATTGAGTTATAGAAAATAGCTAATTTCGTTTTAGCCGATACATGGAAAGTTTGTTGTAAGTCAATACATGTACAGAACTAGAATTATCAAGAGAGGTTACAAACTATGAAAGTAGCAAGAGTACATAAAATGATGTGACATTTTCTAGTACTAAAAATCTCTGATGTGTTCTACTAGTGGATGACAGAAAAGCAGCTCCTGATTTATTCATTCATTGAGGAGTTGATTAATCATAGCCAAGAGGAATTCTTTCACTGTTGAATCTGCAATACACATTTAGCATGAATACATGACCAAAGTATTGATACATGTTATATCTTTTTATTTCATCTGTTAAAAAAAACGCTTGGGGGGGGACCTGCTTCGAAGCCCTCTCATTCCTACGCCACTGTATAACCAGGAATTAGGTTCTGTCTTAACTTCCCAAGTATTTATAAATGAGTTTGTGTGATATTAAAACTGTATCAAACTTATATAACAGAGTTGAATGTTCACTACTTACCTCTCTTGCAAGAGCTGGGATAAGGATCCTGGTCAATGCATGGGTCCGTTCGTCTCTTGCGATAGATTTTGTGAATACAATCTCCATATTTATTTGAAATCGTTTTCTTGAAGTTTTTTGTGTCCAGAAAGTTTTCGATTACATCCACTGCAATATAACATAAACACAACATTGTCATGGCTATACTATAAGTTGTTGTTGTTTTTTATGTGAGATTTATACTTTAATTGTAGCATGAGAGTATAATATATAGCAGTTCTCCTTCTGCCCATATATAATAAGCCATAGGAATCAGGGGTTTATATTGATAATCATAAATTTAAAATGTGAAATCAGTAATTGAATCTACAGTGTCAAAGCATGTCTTAATAATTATTTAATCAAATTTGACTAATAAAGAATATTTGAATAGAGATTAAAGCAACTTGTTACTACTTGCATATTGCTAAAACTGTCACTATAGCTGCATCATGCCTTGTTATTATTTCATTTATAAAAATTGCTCAGTATTCCATAATACTTACATTGCTCTTTACAGAGGACTCCATTTTGGTACAAGGAATCAGTGAGATCTTTCATGAGGGGTATTGCATCTGGCTCTTTTGTGACAATATTTATTGGGGCAATATTGTTATGACTGATTGTATTATTCGCAAGAGCTAGTACTTCTTTTTCATACTGAGCCTTATCGCTATTATCTCCATTCTCCGCATTAATCCCTGCAGAGAAAAAGCGAACATATTTCTCTCCTACTTTATCTGTCATACTCTTGATGGCCTTTCCAATCCTAGTCACTGGGTTATTTTCTGGTAGTTCATAATTGGAAACAGTTCCTGCGAAGGTGATCACAGTGTTCATCACTCCTTTTTTTATATCCCTCTCAAGTAGCTCCATGTTTCTACCAGCTACAGTGTCTTTTGGCTTGTTATGTAGTGTTTTAATGAGTTTAGCTTCATACTCCTTCAATTTATCAATACACATCTTTTCAGTAATAGAAGTTCCACTTGTAGGATTCACTGACAGTTTCTCTAATTCACTTGTTTGGTGTAGTGATGTGGCATAAGACACGACTGTGATCGTTAGATTCTTTGTATTTCTCAGTAATGCGCCCATTAAGATTTCTATCATGTACATAGCATCATAAAGTTGTGGATTGCCTATTCCACTTGACCGATCCATCACAATAAAGATGTTCTGATTATCAATGCATGCCACTGCAAATTTAAAAAAATAACATTACAATTCTGAGTAATTTTAGATTCATGTAATACTTTTTGGCTGTCTTTTAATAGCTAATTGAAAAAAAAATTTTAATTTCTAGGTATCAACATTAAGTAAATTACCAAGTTCTGACCCTTCATAAAAACTAAATTGAAACTTTCTAAAGCCAGTGGTCCTGGGTTCCATTCCCCAGCAATAACTAAGATTTTTTCACATTTTTCCTTTGCTTTTTTCCAAATCCCTTTAAGTAAGAGAGTTTAAATCACTTAAATTATATAAGTCTACCAGCCACTTCTATTCTGCCTCACATAATGAAACTACCTGGACATGCTCCTTTGACTGGTTGACTCCCGTCTGAGCACATGCAGCAATCAGGATCAGCGAATCCACGCTTGCAAGTACAACTCGAAGCTGAGCACTTCCCAAGAATGTTGTTCACACAAACAGCTATTATACAATACAAAAAAGTATTTAAAAGTACACATCATATCAGCTTAGTTGTTGTGTCTAGCTAGCCACCATACATGTGAATTATGAAAAGAAAAAATTTACATTTGAACTGTCTGAGTCATGGCTGAAATGAAAAAAAAACAACTTACGCTTGCATTTGCCGTTCACTAATATTGTTGTTCCTTGGGATTGGTCACAGATGCAATCATCTTGGTTTTCATTGGGTACCATTCCAGGAAGACAGCTTCTACATGACTGGCCATCTATCACATACCCGACATCACACTGACAGCAGTCCTTGCTCTTATAGCCAGTCCGACACTGACATCTGATCCCATTACAGGAACCCGGCACTACACCAACTTCACAAACTTCTGTTGGATGAAATATGTAAATACAAGCTTAATAAATATATACTGTGGAATTCTTCCATTAAAATAAACTCAGCCACTGACAGTGATATTATTGAGAAATAAAGAAAATTATCAAAAAATTACTGTAAAACGATGACTATGAATTAAGACACTAACTTAGCCATTTGTAAAAGTAAAGAAAGTGGAAAGGGAGAATATTACTATATAATAGGTTAGGTCTATTATGCCACAAAATAGTTATACCAATCAGTAAAATTTTACTTCAATAGAAGCTTATTTTCCATAAAATAAAACTATCAACCGCACCTAGACCAAAACTTCAGTCACTCCATTTATATTTTCTTACTCTTGCATTTTCCATCCACAAGCACTTCACCCTTAGGGCAATATCTGCACACGCCATTGATCAATTGCTTTGGTTCCTTGCACTCGCAGCAGTCAGAAGGCTTGAAGGAATCTAGGCACTGTGAACAGCCTTCTTCAATACTGCAATGTTCTGGCAAAGTATTTCTCTTGCAAATTTCTAATATAATAAAAAGATTTTAATTCATGTCCATATCTCTGATCATACCTTATTGAGGTGGCTACTATTATTCTATAAACTTGTGAGATCATTTTCTTACTAAATACTAACTTACTTTTACATTGCCCATTTTGTTTGAAATAACTCTCTCCATCTCCAATTGGGTCAAACAAACATTCACAACAGAGAGGAGCTTTGAAACCCTTCTTGCAGCAAGGTGGTGAATCACATGTGACCATATTTCCTTGGCAGACACCTTCACAGACAACAAATTAATTATTAATGCAAGCCAACTGGTATAAACTGGTTATACCGGTTTTATTAAAAATATGTCTTACGTTTACAAGTGCCATCAATGTCTACATGTCCATCAGGGCATCGGCAAAATCCATTCACTTTAATATATGGAGGGAGACAGTCACAGCAAAATGGAGGAGCCGCGTAAGGATGGGCACAAGTTGTGCAATTTCCACTGTTTGAGGACTTGCAGTTTAATTTACACACAACTACATAAACGCAAAATCACATGAAAATAATAGTCAAATGACCAAACACATTATAGTGAGTATAAGCATTTGCAAGTGTCCATGGAGTACTCATCAGAATCAAATACAAAATAATACTTTTCTAGTTGTTTTTCTTATTCCTCTACTTGTACTACTGAACTCTACTGAAAGCATAGTTTCTAAAATGTGTGTTTTTCCTTCTCCTAGTGTGTGTGTGTGATTTAAATTTTATACTGCTACTAAGAAAGTTTTTTTTTTTTACCTTTCTGCTATAGCTAGCTATAGGTATTATTAACTGCAACTATTAAATAAGATTGACAAGTGGTACTTAGATGTATTTTAATATTCCCACAAACATAGCAAACTTACACTTGCAGACTTTATTATCTTTCACATAATTATCTTCACATTCACAACAAGTTGGTTCTTTGTAGCCTTCTTTGCACTTGCAGCTGGCAGGGTCACAGGAAACACTGTTTTGAGTGCATACTGTCACATTTTAATGAGAAATACAAATCAAATCATCTTCTATACCTAATCTTGTCACAACTTACAGCGAACTGGCTCACGACATTGTACACCAGAACAGTGTTGACCAGTTGGACAAGCTATAATATCTTGACTAAACTTTACACAGAGTTCTGCAAATGCTGCCAAATGATGTGGTAATAATGAATCATGTATAAAAAACATTATTTCTGCCAGTCTACCGATAGTATTGTAAGAGCTATTAAAGAAAATGGAACAGATTTGTTCTAATTATTCCTTGATAGTATAAAGATAATTATAATAGAAGTAAATATTCTAAAATTTATTGTCAGCATAAAAGCACTTCTTACCAATTCCTCCACTATATAGGACTTCTAGGCCAATATTCTTAGATCCAACTCTCAAAGTGGATTTTGCTATAGGTTCGCTGATGTTACCAACACTGCTAGGTTTGTCAGCGCAGCACTTTAGCAGGGGAGTGAAGTAGCAGAGTTCATCATTATAACCTGTAATAATTGATAATGATAAGTAAAAATAAATCTAATAAAAATAACGGTAGTAGTAGTAGTAGTAGTAGTAAATTTTGCATTACTCTTTTCCGTGCAAACTCGCACTTCTCGACTTCGCACTGTAACGCCTTTATCGAGAACTCTTTCACTCCAAGAAGTCTGATCACAACTAGCACTGCACTGCTGGGACAAAGCGCGAGGATACCCGTTATACTGTGAACGAAGAGGAAGGGCGTTCGCTTTCCGCCATGCCTTGCTTTCCGAAGAAACTTTCCGAGATAGGTGGGCTCGCCCGTGCCACGAAGTTGCCGCAGCTAAGACGAAAACTGTCGAAAAGACCAAGTAAGCGTAGTAGTTCATTTCTAGGAATGTTTAATCCAACTGGAGCTTCGAGCCCAACATTTTATCATTTTTATAGACGGTTCTGAGTTACTGAGCATGCCTGCTAGTCTGACGCGTATTCATAACCAAACCCCCCACCCACCTTGAAAATGGACGCTTGTGATCAAGGGTTTAGTAGTTCAATCATTTACCTCTGTCCCCTTCTTATTAAAGGCTTGTAAACTTGGATGGATAGAAACTACAACTAGAAAATGGTTCCCCCCATTGAAGTCAGTGGAGGGAGCAAAAGGGCTAGGCTAAAAGAAAAGCTACAGCCATAGAATATTGTAAGTTAGCTAATGCAATATTGGCATAAATGACTATTATATCTTACCTGTTCTACAGTACAAGTTTTTTTAGCTCCTCTTGGAGCCCAGTCTATTTTGATTTTTTTTTTCTCTTTCTTCTGCTGTTTGGGCTACCCTGTGCACCCGTTTTCTAGCATTTTTAAAATCCCTAGCTCCCTAGCTATTTATTTTCTGCTGATCATTTCTAATGCATTCAACCAAAAAAAGTGAACATGTACGCCTACACCGTATTATTATATAGATTATTATTATTATTATTATTATTATTATTATTATTATTATCATTATTATTAGAGCAGTGAGAAAAGCCAAGAGAAACACCATGAAAAATGCCTTGCCCAATTCATTAATGAAACATTGAAGTGGTGTGCTTGAGCACAAATGGCGAGCGAGCCTTAAACTACCTACGCAAGACTTACCTTCGTAGTTCGTCTAGTGGACAACTGCACCCGCAAAACAATTCAAAGCCGTAAACAATTCAATTTCTAAGGTGATACGGGTAATGGTCGCTAAACCGGAGGATTCTGTTTATTGAAGTTTGGGACGGGGTCGAACGCGGAGCGAACACAAAAATACGGAGGGGTCAAAGTACAAAATGACATACGTACGTCCATATATATTATAAATAAACTAGTGATGTGCTTGAGCAGAAATGGCGAGCGAGCCTGATAGTTAGGTAACATAAAATGTTACTATGTTTTAGCTTACTTCATGCAAACACTATAATAGCAGTTATGACTGCAGGGGAGCTGTTTGTAAGACAGCCCAATGGATGGTCACTCTCTCGAAGGACCAGAGTCCACCCCAGACTAACTATCACTAGCTAGCCCTCACTCTCAATCACAATTCACTTTCATCAAATTCATTCATTGAGGTAGACTGATAAATTACAGGAAGTAGTTGGGTGATATAGAAAGATTGCGTAAGCGCGTGAATAATGTTTTACGCATGAGTAATGTTTATGTTTATAGCTAATGACTGGAATGTTTACTGACAAATGACAAGCGGTTGTTCAGGTGCACTCAATCCTGAACAATGACATTTTATTTCAGCAAACAAATACAAAAATCACTCTCTTACCTGATTAATGGTAACTTTTGTAGTATCAAACATCAACCATTCTGATAATCTCAATTACCAGTAACTAAAAAATTAGTAGCCAACAAATATGGAATTACTACTTGCCTCAATTTCCTATTGATAACTTCTGTAGTATCAAATTTAAGTTAGCTACTTCAACAAGCTCTCAGCTACAAAAACAAAAGACAATCAATTTTAGCACACAAATACAAAAATACTTTCTTACCTCATTTTCTTAAGCAGTGGTAACTTTTGTAGTACCAAATTTGAGCCATTCTGACTATTTGAATTTACCAGTCACTGTTGACAACAAGCTCTTAGCTACAAAAAATAAAGGCCAGAGTTATTTTGCATATTTAGCTAACAAATATGGAATTGCGTACTTACCTCAGCTTCCCTCGAGAAGTAGTAGCTTCCTTAGCATTAATACTACGGCATTTTGACTACCAATGGCTCTTGACAACCAACAATCGGCACTCCGTATCCCCCCGAAAACGGCGAAGTTTTGAAATTAAGTCTGGAAAAGGGTCTTCAATGCCATAGTAACCGGTAGAATCAACTTTTTGTTTCTTGAAAAGCAAGCGTTTTCGCCCGAATTTTCTCACACTTCTGCGCTTAAGTATAAAGTAAGGCTTGCTTAATGCTGTAGTTTCAGAATATACTGGGGTCAAGCCTAAAATGCCGTGTTTTTAGGAGAAAAAAAGTTCCCCGCGCGCGTTTAAAGAGCATACGTACCATCCATACATACATACATATAACATATACCCGATTTTGCATTATCCACCCCTAATACTGTCTCGCTCGCTACGCTCGCTCGCCAATAAACAAACATCCCCGATTTTTTCATTTTTACCCCTGTAAGTGTCTAGCTCGCTACGCTCGCACGCCAACTGGTGATGTGCTTAAGCACACATGGCGAGCGAACCTCTAACACTCAAGCTACTACATAAAAGTCAGAGTTTTTAAATTACGCATGAGTGGTGAAGGGGTTTCAATGCCATAGTAACCAATTCTCGCAACTGTTTGAATTGAAAAAAAAATGCAACAAAAAAACAAGTCACTTTATTTAAATGTTTTCTTTGTGATATTCTTTAGCTAAGTAGTAGTTGTAATGCAAAATACTTTCACTCTACTGGACATACCTACACAAGGCTTACCTTCGTGGTTACTCTGTGGACAATGAATTTTCAAATAAATACTGTGACAAATAGCGTAGTAACTTACCACCGTCACTACCTCGATCACTGCCACTACCTCGAATAGAAACTGAACTCCAGTACGTTTTTGAGTTTTAACTGCACCAGCAAAAGAATTCAAAGCGGTAACTAAACAATTCAATTTCTAGGATGATTCGGGTAGTGATGGCTAAACCAGAGGATTCTATTTTAGTGAGGTTTGGGACTCCAACTAACATGAGAGGTCAAAGTACAAAATGACATGTGCACATCCACACATAATATACAAATATCCCTGATTCTCAATTTGACACTACTGTATAGAGTCTCGCTTTCGAATAATAAAATTAACAGGTAAAGCTTTATTTAGTAACTAAATCTGTATCCAGGAACTATGGTGGAGAGAGGAGATGGAGTTGGAGAGGTTGTGGACACTTGGAGAGCAGTATGATGACCAGTCCAGAGCTCTGGCCAAGAACTATGTGGAAGTTATGGAAATGGAGAACAAGTGACTGGTGGAATATACTGTTGGTAGCTACCCTGACCTGAAAATAGTTTATTTATTATTTCAGAATATTAAAATTCAGTTAGTGTGCATGGATTGGACTTCATTAGAGGTCAATTTAATTGGGTTGAGAAGAGCATGAGCGAAAGCATTCTTGTACAATGACGACTGCATTTAAGGAGGGAGAATCGAGGACAATCACATTTAGACTTTATAAGATTATAAGATGGGAAAAACACAATTTTTAAACCTCTATAATTGTGACCGTCTATAGGAAAACCAGGCACAACGCGGCACCTTCGAATTTTTTTTTTTTTGCACTTACGGAGTTGTCGGCGTCCAGATATTGAGCTCTCCAAGTTTTATCGTCGCAGCTTTAGTCGTTCCTGCTATAATAGACCTAACCGTTCCCTTCCGTAGGCTTGAAACAATACATTTTTAAGAAATCGATCGATCTTTTCTCGATATTACGCACGCCGCGTTGTGCCCGGTTTTCCCGTAGACGGTCACAATTACAATAATACTTAAGTTACATGAGAAAGGGGGAAGATGTTAAGCTATTAGCATTAAAATATGTTCATTGAATGATAGCCCAATGTTGTAATTAGGCACACAGCATGCCAATAAGAAGGAGGAGCTTATCCCCTCAAAGGAATTTCTAGGGGAAAGGCAAGCAGGGTTTTTTCGATTTGTATAGAAGCCCTGGCAGTATAGTTAGGACTAGGTATCAATCTTCCCATAGTATTATATATCAATATTCCCATAGTATTATATATCAATATTCCCAGATAGCTAAGCTGAAGCAAGGCACTATTTTTCAGTAGGGCATAATTAAAACAATTATAAATTAAATTCATGAGCTAAGCAGGACTTATTCTGGTCAACTTATTTTGGTTTATTTTTTAGTTGCTCGAACTCCTATATAGTAAGATGCTTAACCTAACATTGTATCATGGCCATCTATTTTAATAGGCTACATTACTTATTTTAATTGTTATGGCTATCTATTTTAATTCAAGGCACAATCCTCTTGAATTTTATGTGTGGTTTTTATTGTACGTCATAGTAAAAGCTGTGTTACTAGTGGTGTGCTTGAGCACAAATGGCGAGCGAGCCTTAAACTACACTATTGTTAAATGATTGATTTTAACAACTAACACTCAAGCTACTAAAATAAAGTCGAGTTTTTTAATTACATATGCGGTAAAGGGGATTCAAGGCCATAGTAACCGCTCTCCCCAACTGTTTGAATTGAAAAAGAAGCAACAAAATCAAGTCACGTTATTTAAAGTTTTCTTTGTGACATTCTTAATAGTAGTTTTGTTACCCACAATACTTTCACACAACTGAACATACCTACGCAAGACTTACCTTCGTGGTTCGTCTAGTGGACAATGAATTTACAAGTTAATGCTGTTGAGTAAGGCTTATAACTGTGACAAATACAGACTAACTCGAATAGAAATGGAGCTCCCATAAGTTTTTGCGTTTTAATTGCACCCGCAAAAAAAAACAATTCAATTTCTAAGGTGATATGGGTAATGGTCGCTAAACCAGAGGATTCTGTTTAGTGAAGTTTGGGACGGGGTCGAACGCGGAGCGAACACAAAAATACGGAGGGTCAAAGTACAAAATGACATACATACGTCCTAACATATAAATAAACAAACATCCTCGATTTTCAATTGTGTTACCCCTGTAAGTGTCGCGCTCCCTACGCTCGCTCGCCAACTAGTGGTGTGCTAGGGCACAAATGGCGAGCGAGCCTGATAGTTAGGTAACATAAAAATAAGTATTGTTACTATGTTTTAGCTTAGTTCATGCAAACACTATAATAGCAGTTATGACTTTATTTCAGCAAACAAATACAAAATCACTCTCTTACCTGATTTGTTAACTTTTGTAGTATCAAACATCTGCCATTCTGATAATCTCAATTACCAGTAACTCTTGAACAATCTCTCTGCTATGATAAAAAAAATAAACCAATGTTATTATTTGTAATTTAGTCAACAAATATGGAATTAACTTTAATTTCCTGGGTATTGATAACTTTTGTAGTATCAAATATAAGTTAATGGATTCTTGACAACAAGCTCTCAGCTACAAAAACAAAAGACAATCAATTTTAGCACACAAGTACCAAATTACTTTCTTACCTCATTTCTTGAGCAGTGGTAACTTTTGTAGTACCAAATTTGAGCCATTCTGACTAGCTATTTGAATTTACCAGTCACTGTTGACAACAAGCTCTTAACTACAAAAAAGAAAGGCCAGAGCATGTTTAGCTAACAAATATGGAATTACGTACTTACCTCAGCTTCCCTGGAGTAGTAGTAGCTTCCTTAGCATTAATACTACGGCATTCTGAACCAATGGCTCTTGACAACCAACTATTGGCACCCCATATTCCCCAATAAAACGGCGACGTTTTGAAATTAAGTCTGGAAAAGGGTCTTCAATGCCATAGTAACCGGTAGAATCAACTTTTTTTTTCTTGAAAAGCAAGCGTTTATGCTGGAATTTTCTCACACTTTGGAGCTTAAGTATAAAGTAAGGCTTGCTTGCTTTAGTTTCAGAATAAACTGGGGTCAAGCTTAAAAAGCCGTAAGTAAGTACTTAATTCCATATTTGTTAGCTAAATATACAAAAATAACTCTGGCCTTTCTTTTATGCATCTAAGAGCTTGTTGTCAACAGTGACTGGTAAATTCAAATAGTCAGAATGGCTTCAATTCGATACTATGGAAGTTACCAATAAAATGAGGTCAGAAAGTAATTTTGTATTTGTGTGCTAAAACTGATTGTCTTTTGTTTTTGTAGCTGAGAGCTGGTTGTCAAGAATTCATGTTAATTCAGATAGTCAAAGTAACTTAAATTCATATTTGTTGGCTTAATTTACAAATAATAACACTGATTTTTTGTTTATTGTAGCTGAGAGTTTGTTCAAGAGTTACTGGTAATAAATTGAGATTATCAGAATGGCAGATGTTTAATACTACAAAAGTTAACAAATCAGGTAGGAGAGTGATTTTGTATTTGTTTGCTGAAATAAAAGGTCACAACTGCTATTATAGTGTTTGCATGAACTAAGCTAAAACACAACAATACTTATTTTTATGTTACCTAACTATCAGGCTGCTCGCCATCTGTGCTCAAGCACACCACTAGTTTATTGGCGAGCGAGCGAAGCGAGCGAGACAGTATTAGGGGTGGATAATGCAAAATCGGGTATATGTTACATATACACATATTACATATATGTATGTATGTATGGATGGTACGTATACCCTTTAAACGCGCGCGTGGAACTTTTTACCCTAGAGTAACGGTAGCCTCCTTAGCTTTAATATTACGGCATTCTGACTACCAATGGCTCTTGACAACCAACATTCTGCACTTCATATCACAACGGCGAAGTTTTGAAATTAAGTCTGGAAAAGGGTCTTCAATACCATAGTAACCGGTCTCAGCAACTTTTTGTGTCCTGAAAAACATGCATTTTCGCCGGAATTTTCTCACACTTCGGTGCTTAAGTATAAAGAGGCTTGCTTAATGCTGTTGTTTCAGAATAAACTGGGGTCAAGCCTAAAAAGCCGTGTTTTTAAGAGAAAAAAGTTCCCCGCGTGCGCGTTTAAAGGGCATACGTACCATCCATACATACATATATATATATAACATATACCCAATTTTGCATTATCCACCCCTAATACTGTCTCGCTCGCTCGCCAACTAGTGGTGTGCTTGAGCACAAATGGCGAGCGAGCCTTAAACTACACTATTGTTAAATGATTGATTTTAACAACTAACACTCAAGCTACTAAAATAAAGTCGAGTTTTTAAATTAAGTATATGCAGTAAAGGGGTTTCAATGCCATAGGTCAGTGTTATTTTTGTGATTCAGACAACAACGGAGTTACTACTTACCTAAATTTCCTGAGTATTGGTACTATCTGTAGTATCAAATTGAAGCCATTCTGACTATCTGAATTACTTGTAATTCTTGACAACAAGTTCAAAGCTACAAAAATAAAAGACATTAATTTTAGCAATCAAATGCAAAATTACCTTCTTACCCACACATTCTTGAGTAGTGGTAACTTCTGTAGTATCAAATTGAAGCCATTCTGACTATCTGAATTTACCAGTCACTCTTGACCACAAGTTTTCAGATACTAAAAAAAGGAGTGGCCAGAGTTATTTTTTGTAATTTTTGCTAACAATTATGGAATTACGTATTTACCTCAGCTTCCCCCGCGTATTGGTAGCCTCCTTAGCATTAATATTAAGGCATTCGGACTACTGGTGGGTCTTAACAACCAACAATTGGTACTTCGTAGCCTCCCAAAACGGCGAAGTTTTGAAAATTAAGTCTGGTAAAGGGTCTTCAATACCTTAGTAACCGTTCGCAGCAACTGTTTGTGTCTTGAAAAAGAAGCGTTTTCGCAGGAATTTTCTCACAATTTGGAGACTAAGTTTCAAGTAAGACTTGCTTAAAGCTGTAGTATCAGAAGAAACTGGGGTCAAGCCGTGTTTTTAGGAAAAAAAACCGGCACCCGCGCACGCGTTTAAAGGGCATACGTACCATCCATACATACATACATACATATATACATACTAGTGGTGTGCTGGAGCACAAATGGCGAGCGAGCCTGATAGTTAGGTAACATAAAACTTAGTATTGTTACTATGTTTTAGCTTAGTTCATGCAAACACTATAATAGCAGTTATGACGTGAATTCTTGACAACAAGCTCTCAGCTACAAATACAAAAGACAATCAATTTTAGCACACAAATACAAAATTACTTTCTTACCTCATTTTCTTGAGTAGTGGTACCTTTTGTAGTACCAAATTTGAGCCTATCTGACTATTTGAATTTACCAGTCACTGATGACAAGCTCTTAGTTACAAAAAAGAAAGACCAGAGTTAATTTTGCATATTTAGCTAACAAATATGGAATTGCGTACTTACCTCAGCTTCCCTCGAGAAGTAGTAGCTTCCTTAGCATTAATACTACGGCATTACAGACTACCAATGGCTCTTGACAACCAACAATCGGCACTCCGTATCCCCATAAAATGGCGAAGTTTTGAAATTAAGTCTGGAAAAGGGTCTTCAATGCCATAGTAACCTGTCGAATCAACATTTTGTTTCTTGAAAAGCAAGCGTTTTCGCAGGAATTTTCTCACACTTCTGCGATTAAGTATAAAGTAAGGCTTGCTTAATGCTGTAGTTTCAGAATAAACTGGGGTCAAGCCTAAAAAGCCGTGTTTTTTTAAGAAAAATGTTCCCCGCACGCGCGTTTAAATGGCATACGTACAATCCATACATACATATATACATATATACATAAAACATATACCCGATTTTGCATTATCCACCACTAATACTGAAACAAACAAACATCACCGATTTTCAATTGTGTTACCCCTGTTACCCCTCGCTACGCTCGCTCGCCAATAACTTAAAAATAGCAACAAACTTCATTTGTGGTTGACCTTTGATCGATTATTCGGCAGAGGCGTTGTGGAAAGGACTTATTTATAGCTATATTGAGATAGAGAAAGCTGTTTAGCTATAATATTATATATCTTTCATTGAGTTTTGAGATTTGAAAGTGCATTGTGGTTTTTTGAACAATTTCAAATTTTCACAAAAATCAAAAAAAAATTTTACCACGTGTACTACTAGGATTAAATGTGTATGCAGTCACTGACCCGGATTGGAAGAGGACGCAGATGAGGCGACAGGAGTAGAGTATTCCAGTGATGAAGGAGAGGATGCCGGAAGGTTCCAGTGATGAAGAAGAGAAAGTGGCTCCTCCTTCTACGAGTTCTGGACGTCCTCGCAGTCGGAGAAG